>ENA-OBIT01000047-OBIT01000047.1-metagenomes-genome-assembly--contig:-NODE-47-length-42473-cov-6.59319_pt1 | contig 42473 bp, 34 predicted proteins | sample MGYA00153386_OBIT01 | MGnify analysis MGYA00153386
AATGGTGGCAATACCGCGGTCAAGTGCGTCCTGCTTCATTTCCAGCATCTTGACGGGGATACCCGCATTCAGAAAATTCATCGCGATGCCGCCACCCATCGTGCCTGCGCCGATGACTGCGATGGATTTGATATCACGTTTTGGCGTGTCAGCAGGAACGTCGGGGATTTTTGATGCAGCACGCTCAGCGATGAAGATATGGCGCAGTGCACGGCCTTCAGGGCTCCACATCAGGTTGATAAAGATCTCACGCTCAAAAGCCATGCCGTCGTCAAATTTGCGCTTGGTGGCAGCCTCGACTGCTGCAACGCACTTCAGAGGCGCTGGGTAGCCCTTAGACATGCCGCCCACCATGTTGCGGACGAACTGGAAATAGGCATCGCTGTTGGCTTGCTTGCATGGCAAGTTGCGCACCAATGGCAGCGGACGGGTATCTGCAATAGACTGAGCGTATGCCAAGGCCTCTTGGGCCAGTGATTCGGCGGAGGATGACATTTTGTCGAACAACTTTTGACCCGGAATTTGCGCCAGCAACTCGCTTTTGACGGGCTCGCCGCTAACAATCATGTTCAGCGCAGGCTCAACACCCAGTGCACGCGGCAGGCGCTGCGTACCACCTGCACCAGGAATCAAACCAAGCTTGACCTCAGGCAACGCCACTGCACAACCCGGTGCGGCAATGCGGTAGTGGCAACCCAGCGCCAACTCCAGCCCGCCACCCATACACACGCTGTGAATGGCCGCAACCACTGGCTTGGGCGAGTTTTCAATTGCAAGGATCACGCTGAGTAAATTCGGCTCAGCCAGCGCTTTGGGGCTGCCAAATTCCTTGATGTCTGCACCGCCTGAAAACGCTGTTCCCGCGCCGGTGATCACAATGGATTTGATAGCGGCATCGCTGTTTGCTTTTTGCAGGTTGTCGGCAATGGACGCGCGCGTGGCATGCCCCAAGCCATTGACCGGTGGGTTGTTCAGGGTGATAACGGCGACCGAGCCGTGAACTTCGTAAAGCGTTGTCATGGCAGGCATGTCCTTGATGAGGGTAGTGAGTGATTTTTTAAGCGTAAGTTGATGCGCGTTGCACTGAAGAAAAGTACGACCGTTCTTTTTGTATTGTAGGCACGCTTGGCCCCGCGGCTGGTGCAATCGCAAGAGCTTTTGTCCCACCCGTGACAAACGGCCACCTGTCGTCAGGGCCGGGTCAGACCTCAAGCCACTCTTTGCGAATATAGGCATCAGCCCGCAGGCCGTCAGGGGTGCCCTGGAACACAATCGTTCCATGCCCCATCACCAGTGCCCGATCAGAAATGGCCATAGCGATAGTGAGTTTTTGCTCAATCAACAGGACCGAAATTCCCTTGGCTTTCAGCGTTTTCAGGTACTGGCCAACCAGCTCAACAATTTTGGGGGCCAAGCCTTCTGTAGGCTCGTCAATGATGATGAGGTCAGGATCGCCCATCAAGGTGCGGCAGAGCGTGAGCATTTGCTGCTCGCCACCCGACAACACCCCCGCCTCGGTGTGCTGGCGCTCCAGCAGGCGCGGAAACATGGAATACATGTCGTCGAAAGTCCAGCGCGAGTTTTTACCGGAGCCTTTTTGCCCCAGCATCAGGTTTTGGTGCACCGTCAACTTCGGAAAAATATCGCGATTTTCGGGGACATAGCCGATGCCCAGATGCGCCACTTTGTAGGCAGGTTTGCCGACAATTTCGCCGTCTTTCCAGACAATAGAACCTTGACAGTCGACCAGGCCCATGATGGCTTTTGCGGTGGTCGATCTGCCTGAACCATTGCGGCCCAGTAACGCTACGATTTCGCCAGGCTGCACGTCGAACGACACGCCGTGAAGTACGTGGCTTTTGCCGTAAAAAGCGTGGAGATTATTGATAGTTAGCATTTAAGACTTCGAGGGGCCGCCCCGAGGAAGCCTTGCGCCCCCGAGGCTGGAGACTGCGGCTCCAAACCTGCAGATGCAGGTTCGTACAGGCGACAGAAGCGACGCCTTTAGCGAGCGGTGGCCTACAAGGTGCAGTGAATTACGCGAAGCGACGAATGAGGGGGACATATTAATGTGCTCCTACCTGCGCGTCAGCAACTGACGAGCCCAGATAGGCCTCTTGCACCCGCTGGTCAGCCCTGACCAGCTCTGGCGTGTCGTACGCAATGACCTCGCCGTACACCACTACTGCAATCTTGTCAGCCAGGCCAAACACGACACCCATATCGTGCTCGACGGTCAACAGCGTCTTGCCGACAGTCACTTGTTTAATCAAACTGATAAAACGACTGGTTTCTGACCTGCTCATGCCAGCAGTTGGCTCGTCCAGCAAAATGACGCTGGCACCGCCCGCGATGGTGATACCGATTTCAAGTGCACGCTGTTCGGCGTAGGTCAAGTTGATTGCCAAGATATCGCGCTTTTTATCCAGCTTGATCATTGCCATCAGCTCTTCAGCTCTGGCGTTGGCGTCGTCGAGGTCGGCCAAAAACTTGAAAAATGTGTATTTGTAGCCTAGGCTCCAAAGTACGCCGCAACGCAAATTCTCAAATACGCTGAGCTTCGGAAAGATATTGGTGATTTGAAAACTGCGAGACAAACCCATCCGATTTATTTCGAACGGTTTTTTACCATCGATCCGCTGGCCATTCAAGAGCACCTCGCCGCTGCTCGGTTCAAACCGACCGCTGATGAGGTTGAAAAGTGTCGATTTGCCAGCGCCATTCGGCCCAATAATACCGACCCGCTCACCCGGCGGTACTGCCAGGTTGATGCCCCTAATAATTTCAGATTTGCCAAAGCTTTTACGGAGGTCTTTTAATTCCAGGGCGAAATTTGAAGCTGTCACAGTGCTTCCCTTCGCTTGATTTCTTTCTCAATATCTTCCTGAATTTGGCCCCACTCAACCGCGAACTGCCGCCGGCAAACCTCAAACAAGCCCAAACCTGTCAGCATCACAAATGCCGCGCCGAACCAGCTGTTAAATCCTTTTGAATCAATCTTCGCACCCAGAAAATTCAGCTCCGAACCCAGTGCGGCATTCAATTGAAGGTGGTAAACCATTTCAATCATGCAAGCCGCGCCCAGCAAAACCACCATTGCGGTGAACGCCAACGCCAGATAACTGACCCACAGTTTTCGCAGGTGCCCAAACATCGCCACGCGCAAATTCATCATCACCAGAGACGCAACACCACCAGGGGCATACATCACCATGAAGAGAAAAATCAGCCCCAGATAAAGAAGCCAGGCCTTCGTGAATTCTGACAGCAACACAAAAGCAAGCACCATCAAAATTGCACCAATGATCGGCCCAAAGAAAAAGGTGGCACCGCCCAAAAAGGTGAAAAGCAAATAGGCGCCTGAACGGTATCCGCTGACGACTTCCGAAGTGACGATTTCAAAGTTAAGTGCAGCCAGGCCACCAGATATACCTGCAAAAAACGCCGCCACAATGAACGCAAAATAACGAATCTTTTGGGTGTCGTACCCGACAAACTCTACACGCTCCGGGTTGTCTCGTACCGCGTTCAACATTCGGCCAAGTGGTGTTCGGGTAAAAGCGAACATCAGCGCGGTGCATACCAGGGTGTACAGGGCAATCAAGTAGTAAAGCTGAATTTGAGGACCGTAGGTGATGCCGATGGGCTTGGAGCCCGCAACACGGTTTCCAGAAATACCGCCCTCACCGCCAAAAAATTCAGGGAACATCAGCGACATGGCCCAGATCAACTCTCCCACGCCAAGCGTGATCATTGCGAATGTGGTGCCCGATTTTTTGGTGGTGATCCAACCCAGCAACATTGCCACCAGCATGCTGGCGACACCTCCCACAATAGGAACCAGACTGACCGGAAGCGGCAGCGAGCCACCACTGATTTTATTAAGCGTATGAATCGCCAGGAACGACCCCATACCTGAATACACTGCATGCCCGAAGCTCAGCATACCGCCCTGACCCAGCAGGATGTTGTAACTTAAACATACGATGATGCCGATGCCCATTTGGCTCAGAATCGTATGGCCAAGACTGCTGGTGAAAATGAGTGGCGCCACGATGAGCACCAACGCAAAAAGCGACCAAACCAGCCAGCGCCCAATGTTTAGCGGCTTGAATTCGTGAAATGTAGATGCCATACGCTAGCCCTCCCGCGTGCCAAGCAGGCCCTTTGGCCTGAATACCAACATCAGCACCAACAAGAGGTACGGCAAGATGGGCGCAACCTGGCTGATTTTGAGTTTCAGCAAGGCATAGCCGAACGTTTCGGGCGTAACGCTCATACCGATCATTTTTACGGCCGAGATCATGGAGCCGTCCATTGCAACGGCAAAGGTCTGAAGCACTCCGATCAGCAGCGATGCCAAAAATGCACCCGCCAGTGATCCCATGCCGCCGACCACCACCACCACGAAGATGACCGACCCCACAGTTGCGGCCATGCCTGGCTCTGTCACGAAAGCATTTCCACCAATAACTCCGGCCAGCCCAGCCAGTGCTGCGCCGCCGCCAAAGACCATCATAAATACGCGTGGAACGTTATGGCCCAGCGCCTCAGCCGTTTCAGGATGGGTCAGCGCCGCTTGAATTACCAGCCCGATGCGCGTGCGGGTCAAAAGCAGCCAAACTGCAATCAACATCAGCACAGCGACCAGCATCATGAAGCCGCGATACATCGGAAACTGGGTGCCGAAAATCGTGAACAGCGGACCGTCTAGCGCGGTCGGCACTCTGTAGTTCACTGACGATCGCCCCCACACTAGCTGCACAAGTTCGAGGAGGATGTAGCTAAGGCCGAAAGTGATCAAAAGTTCAGGCACATGACCGAATTTGTGCACGCGGCGCAGGCAGTACTTTTCAAAGCCCGCGCCAAGCAAACCAACGACCAGCGGCGCAATCAAAAGCGCCCACCAGAATCCGATCAGCGCCGTGACGCTGTAAGCCACATACGCGCCCAGCATGTAAAACGACGCATGCGCAAAATTCAGCACACCCATCATGCTAAAGATCAGTGTCAACCCAGAACTGAGCATGAACAGCAACAGTCCATAGCTGACGCCATTAAGGAGCGAGACGGTAAAGAACTCGATGAAGGCTGGGCTCAGGCCCAGTGACGCTAGGAATTCAAGCATGAGTCAATCGAAAAAGTCAAAAAATAAACGCCTTGGCAACTGAATGGTTGCCAGGCGTTTGTTCGGGTCAAGCAAATCAGCTTGGCAGCTTCATCTGGCAGCTGGTAGGCGTGCTGGCTACATAAGCCTCGATGTATTTGACCGGTGCCAAGGTGTAGCCGGTGTTCTCAACGCTGTAGCCGTTTTTCGCATCAACTTTTTGCCATTTGGCAATGTACAGGCCTTGCTGCATCTGGTGGTCAGATTTACGCATGGTGGAGTCACCATTGAAGCCTTTGAACTGCAAGCCGCTCATGGCTGCAGCAACCTTGACAGGATCGGTTGACTTGGCTTTGGCCATTGCCTCACCCATCATCACAACGCCGTTGTAAATAGAGAAAGTATAGAAATCGTCGTTAAACTTTTTCTTGAAGTCGGCCGTCAACTTGCCCATTACTCCACTGTAGTTGGAATGCGCATAGGAGATTTGGTACACCTCGCTGTCGCCGCCCGACGCCAGCACAGTTGGCGTGCCGGTCACGCCGGTGTAGTAGGTGTACATCGGCAGCTTCAAGCCAGCGTCGTTCAAGGCTTTGACGAACAGGGTCAGGTCAGCACCCCAGTTACCTGTGACGATAGTGTCAGCACCCGACTGCTTGATTTTGGCGACGTAAGGTGCAAAGTCTTTGACCTGGCCCAACGGAATCAGGTCTTCACCAGCAATCGTTACATCTGCCCGCTTGCGCGTAATACCTTCTTTGAAGTACTTGGCAACCTGCACGCCGTGCGAATAGTTCTGGTTAAAAAGATAAACCTTTTTGATCTTCGGCTGGTCTTTCATGAAGCTGGTCAAGGCTTCCATTTTCTGGGTGGTGTCAGCATCCAGGCGAAAGTGCCAGTAGTTACATTTCTCGTTGGTCAGCGCTGGGTCGACAGCCGCGTAGTTCAGATAAACAACTTCTTTACCCGGATTCCGTTCATTGTGCTTGGCAACCGCATCGCTCAGTGCCAGCGCCGCGCCAGAACCATTGCCCTGGGTGATGTAACGAAAGCCTTGGTCAACAGCCGCTTTGAAGCTGTTTAGAGCTTCTTGCGGTGAGCCCTTGCTGTCGAAAGGGGTGACTTCAAACTTGACGCCGGCAGCATTGTTCGCTCCGTTCAAGTTTTCTGAAATGAACTGCCAGCTTTTCAGCTGGTTTTGTCCAACGTTGCCAAACGGGCCAGACAAGCCCTCAATCATCGCGATCTTCACGGTTTGTCCGGCCAGCGGACCAGCCGCTTTAGCTGGTGCCGGAGCTGCCTTGGCTGGTGCGGCGGTCTGCGCGAAAGCAGTGCCTGCACAGGTGAAAATTGCGGCAACTGCCAAATGGCTAAACAAGAATTTCATATCGACGTCTCCAAAATAGAAATTAATAAAAACACAACGACGTAAGCGTACGGGTTTATTGAGCAATCTTTTCTAGGGAATCCCCTTGTCAACCGCGATCACCTATCTCCAAAGTGACTTCAAGAAACTGGCAACTTGTAGTCTTTCAATGTTTCGCGCAGCTTGGTTTTGAGCATTTTGCCCGTCGCGCCCAGCGGAATGGAGTCAACGAAAACCACATCGTCCGGTATTTGCCACTTAGCGGTTTTTCCTTCGTAAAACGCGATCAATTCTTCTCGTGTCACCTCTTGGCCAGGCTTTTTCACTACGGCCACAATCGGGCGTTCGTCCCACTTGGGGTGCACCACGCCAATGCATGCAGCCATTGCCACTGCGGGGTGCGCCACCGCAATGTTTTCAATGTCAATCGAGCTGATCCATTCGCCGCCCGACTTGATCACGTCTTTGCTGCGGTCGGTGATTTGCAGGTAGCCGTCCTCATCAATCGTGCCCACGTCGCCGGTAGGGAACCAGCCTGCGCCAGCTTTGTCGTACACCAGTGGATCACCGCCTTCGCTTTTGTAGTACTCACGCACCACCCACGGACCTTTGACAAGCAGATCGCCGAACGTTTTGCCGTCCCACGGCAGATCTTTTCCGGCGTCATCAACAATTTTCATGTCGACCCCGTAAATCGCCCGCCCCTGTTTAAGGCGAATTTTCATTTTTTCATCAGCGCCCAAAGCGTCGTGCTTGTTTTTAAGGGTACATAGCGTTCCAAGCGGGCTCATTTCAGTCATGCCCCAAGCGTGCAGCACTTCAACGTCGTAGTCGTCGTTAAATGCCTTGATCATGGCTGGTGGGCAGGCCGAGCCGCCAATGACCGTACGTTTAAGGGTTGAAAACTTCAAGCCATTGGCAGCAAGGTGTCCGAGCAACATTTGCCACACCGTTGGCACGCCTGCAGCGTAAGTGACCTTTTCAGACTCCAGCAGCTCGTAAATCGATTTGCCATCCATCGCCGGGCCGGGGAACACCAGCTTCGCCCCAACCAATGCCGCAGAGTACGGAATGCCCCAAGCGTTGACGTGAAACATCGGAACTACAGGCAGCACTGCGTCTCTGGCCGACAGGCACATCACGTCGGGCAGCGCTGCAGCATAGGCGTGCAGCGTGCTGGAGCGGTGGCTGTACAACGCCGCTTTGGGGTTGCCAGTGGTGCCGCTGGTGTAGCACATGCTGGACGCCGTATTTTCATCAAAGCTGGGCCAGTTGTAGTTGCCGGACTGCGCTGCAATCCACGTCTCATAGCTGATCAGATTTGGTACGCCTGTGTCTTTGGGCAGCGCCGCTTCATCGCACATGGCGATGTAATGCTTGATGGTGGTGCAACGCGCATGCACTGCTTGCACCAGCGGCAAAAAGCTCAGGTCAAAACACAGCACCTGGTCTTCAGCGTGGTTGGCGATCCAGGCAATCTGGTCAGGGTGCAGGCGCGGGTTGATGGTGTGCAACACGCGGCCTGATCCACTAACCCCGTAATACAACTCAAAGTGGCGGTAGCCGTTCCAGGCCAGCGTGGCGACCCGGTCACCAAACGCCAGCTTCAAACCATCCAGCGCATTGGCAACCCTTCGGGCACGCTGCGCTGAATCTTTGTAGGTGTAGCGATGAATGTCGCCTTCAACCCGGCGCGACACAATTTCAGCGTCGCCGTGATGGCGCTCGGCAAACTCAATAAGGTCCGATATCAGCAGTGGCTGACTTTGCATTAAACCTAGCATTTGAAAGTCTCCAGTTGTCATTTAAAACAATTCGCCATCATGCCGCAACAGGCCAAGGCTTGCCTTACGGGATTTCCCCCGACTCCAAAGTTCAACCCAACCGAGCAGCCTTTGCTTGAATACAGCATGCCAATGACGAGACGGGCTCATCAATGTCTATTAATGTGTCCATTTTCACCCATCGAATAGCCTTCTAGCCAAATATATACGGGCGCAAAGAGCTCCTGAATTAATAGTAAATATCACCTCATGGACGACTGGTTTTACGCAACAGATTCGCCAAGGCAGCGAAGGCCAACCGATCAAGCACATGGGTGAGCGCCGTGTTGGCAACCGGGTGCGACGACAGCTTGACGATGACCAGCTCTGCTGCCGGGTTGATGTGGATGTGCTGCCCGTTGACACCCTTTGCTTCAAAGCTGCCGTCCGCGTCATGCGGTATCCACCAATGGTTGTGATACGAATAGCCGTTGCGCATCGGCATGCCGCCGGCCTTGAACTTCTCGGCACTGGCGCCGGCGCGGATCTCCTTGATGACCGCCTCGGGCACGACCTGCTGGTTATTAAAGCGGCCCTTCATGCGCAGCATCTCGCCAAAGTGGCCCAGATCTCGAAGGGAGGCATTCAAACCCACACTGCCCAACTGTGTGCCAATGCTGTCAACCCACACATAGGCATCGTCATGCATGCTCAGACGTGACCAAATGCGCTCCGACACCAGCTTTGCGTAACTTTTGCCTGTCACGCGCTGCAATAACCAGGCAATAACTTCAGTATCAACTGATTTGTACTGAAAGCCAACATCATGCTCGCCCTCCTTTTTGGTTGTTTTGATCAAATCAATCGTGTTGCGTGGGCCGGTATAACTGGCCGGAGGTGGCAACAAACCCGACGCCATCAGATAGCGAAAAATACCGGAGTTTGGATCAGCAAAATCTTCGCGGTATTGCACGCCTGTGGTCATGTCCAGCGTTTGCTGCACCGTTGCGTCAGCCCATGCGCTGTCAGCCAGTTCCGGCAGGTAGCTTGACACCAGTGCATTTGGGTTGATGGTTCCCTCATGAATCAGCAGAGTGGCGAGTAAACCAGTGAAGGACTTGCTCATGGACCATAAGGCGTGGGGCTGTGCTGCGTCCATGCCGACATAAGTACGCTGGTACACCACCTTGCCTTTGTGCAGCACCAGCAGGCCATCGGTGTAGGTGCTGCGTTGCCAGTCAGCAAAGCTGATGCTGGCACCCTGGCCGTTGTCAAAACTGAGCTTGTCCACGTCGCTTGGTGCAGACTTCAGAGTAACTGGGGCGCCCGCACCCCGCGCTACATTCGCTGTGGGGCCCAGCTCGCGCATGTGGTGAAAAGCCCAGCGCGAATTGGGGTACTTGAGTACCGTGGCCAGTCGCACCTGCTTGTCTGACGGCGCTGGAAAGCCCTTCATCAACCCAAGCGTGACCGGGTCGGTTGATTCGGGCGCGGGCAACTGGAGTGCCTGGGCTTGACTGGCCTGTGCCAGGCACAGCAAAGCGGCAAAAGAAATAACTCGAAAAGAAAAAATCACAATTAACTCCTTAAAAAATGGATATCAAAATCACGGTTTTACAGCCTTGTCCGCCAGCAGCGCGCGAATGGCTGCTTCGGTCTCGTCATAGCGGCCTTCGCCGAAATGGCGGTACTGGATTCGGCCATGGGCGTCGATCAAATATTTTGCTGGCCAGTATTGGTTACCAAAGGCTTTCCAGGTGGCATAGTCGTTGTCTTGCGCCACCGGGTGCTTGACACCAAAGCGCCGCATCGCGGTTTGCAGGTTTTTGGCAGAACGCTCAAAAGCAAATTCGGGGGTGTGTATTCCAATCACCACCAGGCCCTGAGCGTTGTAGGAACTGGCCCACCGGTTGACATGCGGCAGCGTACGAAGGCAATTGATGCATGAATACGTCCAGAAATCCACCAGCACTACCTTGCCGCGCAGGGCAGACAAGGTCAAGGGCTGAGAGTTGTGCCACTGCGTAATACCGGTGAAATCGGGGGCTTTGCCGTAGTCATAAAAGCTGGGCGCTGTACTGGCAAGTGCTGGCCGCAGCGTGCTGATAGCTATCAGCGATGCCAAAAATTTACGGCGTGAAGAAAGGCGGGATGCGTTCATTGTTACAGCCCCAACCGCGACTGCGGATAAAAATTGGACAACCAGACGGTGACCAACGTGTCGTATTGCAGGTACATGGCCACTGCCACAAACACCACGAGCACACCAAAGCTTTTTTGCATGCGCTGGGTGTAGTGCGCTATCTGCCGCACCTGGTTACTGGCGTACTGGCCGCCGTAGGCAATCGCCATCATGGGCAAGGCAGCACCGATGGAATAGCAGCCCATCAGCAAAGCGGCTTGCCCGGTGCCAGGCGCTGTGGCCACCAGCGTCAGGATAGAACCCAGCACCGGCCCAGCGCAGGGTGTCCACACCGCTCCAAGCGTCATGCCCAGTACAAAGGCACCGGCATTGCCACCACCGACCCAGCCCGCCGCACCGTCGCCAGCAACGTTCACGCGGTTGAGCACACCATTTAAACGCATCGACAGCCACTCAAACGGATGCGGCCACAGCATCAACAGGCCAAAAACCAGCAGCATGCCGGTGGCCGTGTCCCGTAGTACCTCGTGCGACAAGCCCACCGCTTGCGATGCAGCACTGAAAAGCAGACCCACGATGCAAAAGGCCGTGGCAAAGCCTGCCGCAATGAACACAGGCCGCCAGCGACTTGACTGCCCAATGGACGCGCCAAGCACCACAGGCAACATCGGCAACACGCAAGGCGCGGCTATCGTCAGCATGCCTGCCAGCACGGCCAAAAGAGGCTCAATCATTTGGCAGTTTCCACCACGCCCACACGACGCCACACCTGGGTCTTGCCAAACAGCGGCAGGCCGACATAACTGCGTATCAGCAACTGGTCACTGGCTGGCATGGACATGACGGCGCTGTACAGCTTGCCGTTTTCACGGTTGAAAACTTTGCCTTTCCATTGCGCATCCCCGGCGGGTTGGAAGTCTGAAAGAATCACCATGCCCATCAAACTGGAGGTGTCTGTGACGGGCATCTCAGTGCCAGGCGCGCTCATGGACTTGTTGGCCAGCACCTTGGTTACGACACCGCACAGCGCGTTGTTGCAGGGGGCAATATCGACTTCAAAGTTGCCGCTTTCGGTCAGCCAGCGGCCGTTTTGCAAGGCTGCGGTGGGTTGGGCAAATACGGCGGTGGCTGCCAGCAACATGGCTATTGCAGCAACCAGCGAGAAGTATGCGAGAGGTTTTTTCATAGTGGTTTCCTTGGAGGTAAGTGAAAGAACCCGTATTGCAACAACCCCCTGTATCCGGGATGTGTCATGCCGGGTGCTGTTTTGCAAGCCTGTTTGTCGTGCAATGCTGTAGACACACTGGGATACATTGAAGACTGCGCCGGCATATGCCCATCAACTACAAACACGGCATGGACAAGCTAGACCACATCCTCATCGTTGACGACGACCCCGGCATCCGCGACCTGCTGACCCAATACCTGCGCAAGCAGGGCTTGCAGGCAAGCTCGGCAGCCGATGGGCGGCAGATGCGTGCATTGCTGGCGACCACGCAGATTGACCTGGTGGTGCTGGACATCATGCTGCCCGGCACCGACGGCCTGACGCTGTGCCGCGAGCTGCGCAACCCGAAAGCCCAGCACCTTCCCATCGTCATGCTGACCGCACGAAACGACGAGGCCGACCGCATCCTGGGGCTGGAGCTGGGTGCCGACGACTACTTGACAAAACCGTTTGCCGCGCGCGAGCTGCTGGCGCGCATCCGCGCCGTGTTGCGGCGTACCCGCATGCTGCCACCCAACATGGCATTGGCTGAACCGTCAAACGAGCTGCGCTTTGGTGACTGGCTGCTCGACAACACTGCGCGCCATTTGATCGACAGTGATGGTGCGGTGGTGTCTTTGTCAGGTGCGGAATACCGCTTGCTGCGCATCTTGCTGGCGCATGCGCAGCGTGTGCTCACGCGTGACCAGTTACTCAGCTTGTCGCGTGGCCGTGAAGGCGACGTTTTTGACCGTTCGATTGACCTACTCGTCAGCCGCCTGCGTCAACGCCTGCGCGATGATGTGCGCGAGCCGCGCTACATCAAAACCGTGCGTAATGAAGGTTATGTGTTTTGCGCTGACGTTTTGCCACAGGGAGCGGCAGCGTGATACGCGTCAAGCTATGGCCCAGCTCTTTGCTCGGGCGCGTCACGCTGATCCTTTTTTTTGGCTTGGCCGCTGCGCATGGGTTGTCGTTCTGGGTGGTGGTGATGGAACGCAGCATGGTGATGCGCGGCGCGATGGTGTCTTACCTGGCGCGTGACGTAGCCACCTCAGTCGCCATTTTGGAGCGCGTTCCAGCGCCAGAGCGCAGCGTCTGGCTGCCCCGGCTGGCACGGCAAAACTACAGCTTTCGACTGGATGCGCCACAGAGTCACCAACCCAGTGATGCCAGGTTGGCTGCACCCATCGTTCAAGCGGTGTCCAGGCTGCTGGAGCCGCAGCGCGAAGTCACCGCCCAGGCGCCAGATCGGCCTGACAGCCTGCTGCGCTTGCAAATGCCCCTGGCTGACGGTGCAATGTTGACGGTTGACCTGAGCGAGCCGCGCCTGTCGCTGTCGCCCTGGGTGCTGGGTGTGCTGGCGGCGCAATTGGCCTTGCTGGCGCTGCTCAGCTGGCTGGCGGTGCGCTTGGCAACACGCCCTTTGCGGGAACTGGCTGAAGCTGCCGATGCGCTGGGCACGGCCAAACAAGGCCCGGCCTTACCTGAAGACGGCCCACACGAAGTCGCACGTGCCACAACGGCATTTAACGCCATGCAGCGGCGCATACAGGCCCACCTGGCCGAGCGCATGCAAATCCTTGCTGCTGTGTCACACGACTTGCAAACACCCATCACCCGGCTGCGGCTGCGGGCTGACCTGCTGGACGATACCCAACTGCGCGACAGGCTGCTGGCTGACCTGGCAGAGATGCAGAGCCTGGTCGAAGAAGGGATTGAATACGCGCGCTCAGCCAACGCCGTCCGTGAGCCGCTGCGCCTGGTGGATCTGGATGCCCTGCTGGACAGCCTGGTTTGCGACTACACAGACCCAGGCAAGCCTGTCCGGCTAACCGGCCATCTGAACGGTGACAAGCCCGGCATGTTGCACACCAGGCCACAAGCCCTGCGCCGCTTGATCATCAACCTGGTCGACAACGCGCTGAAGTTTGCGGGCGATGCTGAAATTGCTGTTAAACGTGACGCAGATGTCATCTCCATCGCTGTTCTGGACCGCGGCCCGGGCATTCCTGAGAGCGAGCTGGATGCTGTGTTGCAACCCTTTTTCAGATTGGAAAACTCCCGTAGCCGCGCAACGGGGGGCACAGGATTGGGCTTGGCAATCGCCCGACAATTGGCTGAAACTCTGGGTGGGCAATTAACCCTGGCCAACCGTGACGAGGGCGGGCTGGCTGCTGCTATCACCTTGAGTACACATGCCTCCAACGCTTGATGGACAATTTGGTCATGACGACTGACCTGCCGCAACAATTAGCCTGGAACAACCGCTTTGCCAAACTTGGTGACAAGTTTTCAACCCGCTTGCTCCCACAGGCCTTGCCAGAGCCTTACTGGATTAGCCGCAACCAGGCTGTCTGCCGGGAACTGGGCCTTGAAGAAAGCAGGTTGGAGTCGCAAGAAGCCCTGAATGCCTTTGTTGGCAACAGCGTACTGCCCGGTAGCGAGCCGCTGGCCAGCGTTTACAGCGGCCACCAGTTTGGCCAGTGGGCTGGGCAGCTCGGCGATGGCCGGGCGATTTTGATGGGCGAGCTTGAGACGCCGCTGGGCGGGGTGGAAATACAGCTCAAAGGCGCAGGTAAAACGCCCTACTCCCGCATGGGCGATGGCCGGGCGGTGCTGCGCTCGTCCATTCGGGAATATCTGTGTTCGGAAGCCATGCACGGCTTGGGAATTCCCACTACCCGGGCGCTGTGCCTGACCGGATCTGATGCAAAAGTTGTGCGCGAAGAAATAGAAACTGCGGCTGTCGTGGCCCGCACAGCGCCCAGTTTCATTCGGTTTGGGCATTTTGAGCACTTCAGCTACAACGACATGCACGTTGAGCTGAAAGCACTGGCCGACTTTGTGATCGACAGTTTTTACCCGGCCTGCCGCGACGCACCCAACCCCTACGCGGCCCTGCTTGAAGCTGTGAGCGAACGCACGGCCCACCTAATGGCAGCCTGGCAGTCGGTAGGCTTTTGTCACGGCGTAATGAACACCGACAACATGAGCATCCTCGGCCTGACGATTGATTACGGCCCGTTTCAGTTTTTGGACGCCTTTGACCCCACCCATGTCTGTAACCACTCTGACAACCAGGGCCGCTATGCCTATAACAAGCAACCCAACATGGCTTACTGGAACCTGTTTTGCCTTGGCCAGGCTTTGCTGCCGCTGATTGGTGAGCAAGAATTGGCTTTGGCCGCGCTGGAGCCTTACAAAAGCATTTTTCCGGCAGCGCTTCAAACCAAAATGCGTGCCAAGCTGGGCCTGCCCGACGAGCAGCCAGAGGACAAAGCGCTGATTGAAGAGACCTTCAAGTTGCTGGCGGACAACAAGGTGGACTACACCATTTTTTGGCGCGCTCTGATCGGCTTTACGCCGCAGAGTGGGCATGAGCCGCTGCGCGATATGTTCTTCGACCGCCAGTCCTTCAATGCTTGGGCGCTACATTATTCAGAGCGTCTTGCGCCCGTATCTATTGGTCTAAGAGCTGATTTAATGCTTAAGAACAACCCAAAGTTCGTTTTGCGCAACCATTTGGGCGAGCAGGCCATCCGTGCTGCGAAACTTAAAGATTATTCCGTGGTCAACACCTTGCTCACGCTGCTGCAGGCTCCATATGAAGAACATCCCGGTCATGACGGGTATGCCGCTTTGCCACCCGACTGGGCAGGCAGCATCGAAATTTCCTGCAGCTCTTAACGTTAAAGGCCAACCAAATGACCCCAAAAGTACAAAAAACCGATGCCGAGTGGAAAGCAATTTTGCAAGAGAAGGGCGCTGAAGCTGTAGCGTTTGACGTCACCCGACATGCGGGTACAGAGCGCGCCTTTTCTGGCAAATACGAAACCGTTTGGGCCGATGGTGCTTACCACTGCATGTGCTGCGGTGAAAAGTTGTTCGAATCAGAAACGAAATTTGACTCAGGTTGCGGCTGGCCCAGCTTTTCAGAGGCCACCAGTGATTCGGCGATTACTGAACTCACCGACAAAAAATACGGCTGGAGCCGCACCGAGACGGTATGCACCAACTGCGGCGCGCACCTCGGCCACGTTTTCAATGACGGCCCTGCGCCAACCGGGTTGCGCTACTGCATGAACTCGGCGTCATTGGATTTTGTGCCCAAATAAATGACCCCCACGCTTGTCTCTTCGCGAGCTTACGGCGCTCCTTTGCCCCTTTCCTTTAGTCTAGGGGCCGTCACTTGCTCGGGGCAGCTAGTTGCTGCGCGCTAGAACGATAATCCCAATCTATGAAGCAACTCCTAGACTTTTTACCCATCCTGCTGTTTTTCGGCGCGTTCAAGATGTTCGACATCTACGTCGCCACCGCCGTCATCATGGTGGCCACCTCGGTGCAAATGCTGATCTTGCTCAAGCTGGATGGCAAACTGCAGACCATGCACAAAGTGACTTGGGCGCTGGTGGTGGGTTTTGGCGCGCTCACGCTGGCTTTTCACGATGAGCGCTTCGTCAAAATCAAGCCTACTGTGTTGTACGCCTTTACCGGGCTGGCGCTGGCCGTTGGCTTGTGGGCGCTGAAGAAGAATTTTCTGAAAATGATGCTCGGTGGTCAGCTCAAAATGCCCGACAACATCTGGCGCAACTTGACGGTGATTTGGGTAAGCTACAGTTTTTTTATGGCCGCGCTCAATGCATATGTTGCGTTTTTTTACACAACCGAGCAGTGGGTCAATTTCAAATTATGGGGTTACGCATTCCCGCTGGTTTTTCTGGTCGGTCAGGGGTTGTACATCGCCAAGTACCTGCAAACTGACGACACACCCATAAAGCCATAAATTGAACGCCGCCATGAACGCCCTGCCCGCCACTGCCGCCGAATACACCGCTGCCATTACCGCGCGATTGACCCTAATGCTGTCTCCATCGCAGCTTGAAGTCATTGATGAAAGCGGCGAGCACGCCGGGCATGTGAGTGCCAATGGCGAAGGATTTGGGAGCCATGTCCGCGTGCGCATTGCCAGCCCAAAGTTTGCAGGAATCAGCCGCGTGGCCAAGCACCGGCTTGTGTATGATGCAATGCAAAATTTTATCGATGACGGCCTGCACGCGCTGGCCATCGACGTTGTTTGACATTGTTTGAAATTGTCTTCGGCTCTTTTTTCGTTTTAGTTATTGGATATCCATGAAAAAGCAACTCCTACTTTGCACCGCAGCAGCAGTTCTAGCGTTTGGCGCGCAAAGCGCCATCGCGCAAAACATCGCCATCGTCAACGGCAAAGCCGTTCCTAAAACGCGGCTCGACGCACTCGCCCAGCAAGTCGCCAAGGCTGGCCGCCCGGTTACGCCTGAAATGCAAGGCCAGTTGCGCGAAGAAGTCATCGCCCGTGAAGTGTTCATGCAAGAAGCTGAAAAACAGGGCTTGTCGACCAGCGACGAGTACAAAATGCAAATGGAGTTGGCTCGCCAAACCATTTTGATTCGCGCCCTGTTTGCTGACTACCAGCAAAAAAACAAAGTCACCGATGCTGAACTGAAAGCCGAATACGACAAGTTCGTAGCGACCAATGGCGGCAAAGAATACAAAGCCCGCCATATTCTGGTTGAGAAAGAAGCCGACGCCAAAGCCCTGATCGTTGCTCTGAAAAAAGGCGGCAAGTTTGAAGAGCTGGCCAAAAAGCAGTCAAAAGACGCAGGCTCCGGTGCCAACGGCGGCGACCTCGATTGGGCCAACCCCAGCAGCTACGTGGCCGAGTTCACTGAAGCCATGCTCAAGCTGAATAAAGGCCAATTGACTGAAACCCCAGTCAAAACCCAATTTGGCTACCACGTGATTCGCGTTGACGACATTCGCACCGCCGCGCTGCCACCTTTTGCTGAACTCAAGCCGCAAATTGCACAGCAAATTGAACAGCAACGGCTGGGCGCGTACCAGCAAGGCCTGCGGGAAAAAGCAAAGGTTGAGTGACGAATCAAATGGCGTTGTACTCAAACATTAAAAAAGCGGCTTTGGCCGCTTTTCTTATGTCCGGGTAGCAGGCAGGCACTACTTCAGTGCAGCCACAACCATCAGCGCACCAATCATCACAGGCTGGTGCAGCATGTACCAGCTCAGGCTCCAGCGGCCCAGCCATGCGGCGGGAGCAATCAACTTGGGGATTGGCGCTTTAATCCAACCAGCGCCGCGCTTGAGCCAAAACTGCCCTGCGGCCATGCCCCACCACATGGCACCCAGCCACGGCAGCAGCGGCACGTAGTCCTCGGTCACCGGCTTCTTGCTGATCAAACCGAGCCAGTTAAAGGCTTTTTCGTTAAGGAAATCGGCTTCAGGCCAATAAATATGTGTGCGAGCAGCTACTAAAGGCATAGCAATTGCCACCGCGCCCAGCAGCCACAGCCAACGCCCCCACCCGCCTGAAAACCGCATAACGATCAACATCACCGCAATACCGTGCAGCACGCCGAAGTAAATAAAGCTCTTCGGGTACATAAAGTATGAGCCCGCAGAAACCAGCAGCGCGCAACCGGCCACCTGCGCCCAGCGACGCCAAAACCGCTTGCTGGTTTGCCCCTGGTTCGCCGCAATGGCCTGGCTCAAGCCCGCACAAAAAACAAACAGGCTGACGATGGTGGCACGCTGCCAAGTCCAGAACGGGTCAACGTAAAAGTTTTGCTTGATGTAGCCAAACTGGTTCAAGTCAAAGCAGAAGTGAAACACCGTCATCCACACAATGGCCGCGCCGCGCAGGGCGTCTATCGCATCAAAGCGGATTCGGTTCGTGGTTGAGGGCCTACGCTGCGTTGCAATCATTTTCTGCATCGGCACGCCTACCTATTGCACCATTGCTGCTCACAGGGAGTGCCGTCGCCATCGCCGTCCATCTTGACTCCTGGGCAATTGGCCAAAAAGTATTTGGCCTCTGCGCATGAAGTCATTTGGGAGCAAACCGTACGACCATCGCATTTACGGTTTGTTGCTGGCGGCGTGGTTGACGTTAATGCTGGTGTGGGACCCGGCTCACCTAAAGTTCGCGCTTTTTGCGCCCCTGCGCCTTCGGCTGGCAGGCTTAACTTCTTTTGTCTTTCGGCATTCAACTGCTCAACTGTTGGCGTCCGCCTTGCTTCACTGGACGGGCAGGGGCTTGCCTGATAAGTGACGGTGCCGCTGATGATGCATTTAAAGATCGGAGCCGCTGCTGCAATTGAAAACGGGAACATCGAAACAAACACCGCAATGGCCAAGGCGCGAAAGATATACATATTGAATGTGGGCAAAAGTGACAGCAGCGAAAGAATACTACGGTATCGCGTTACGAAGGCCAGGGATCGAGCTCTGCGAATAAAGGCAGCGGTAGTTTTTCCGGGGTGTACCCCGCGCGCCCGCCAATTCCGACTTGCTGGCCATTTGCCTTCGGCGAATAGTCTTATAGAGCAAGGTTAAGCATCGCTGCGCGGATCGTCCCTTCGCTCGGCGTACCAAAAGTCCATCCCCTCGCGCTTTTTTAAGGCTTTAGGGCCGCGAAGCGCTAGCCGCGTCATGAATGCCAGCGTTTCCCGTATTGAGTAAGTACGGAGTTTGCGCGCAGAGGTAGTGACTGTTTGCTTCAAAATCACAAATTTACCTTGCCGCTTGAGTGCGCGGCTCATCACGAGTTCTTCTGCGCCGTAGTAATTTTCATCAAAACCGCCAACGGCAGAAAAAGCATTGCGCGTACAGAACAGAAAGCATCCGGCGGCCAAGCCAACTAATCGAAACATCCGCATGATGAACCGCAGCAAAAGCCGCGCAAACAGCGGCACAGGCTCATCGAAGCGCATTCCCGCGCCGCCGCCCACCGCGCCATGGCGCATCGCGTCAACGGCGCCGCGAACAACGGATCCGCTCACCACCGTATCAGCATCAACAAAGATCAGCCACTCACCCCTTGCTACCCGCGCCCCAGAATTGCGCGTGGCGGCAATCTGGCGATTGCTGACGCTGACAAGCACCACGCCATTCTGCAGCGCAATAGCGGCGGTTTGGTCGGTAGAGCCATCGTCTGCAACCAGGATTTCGTATGCCTCGCCTAAATCATGTCCCGCTGCATGCAAGGCGTCGAGTGTTTCGGCGAGGCATTGCTCTTCGTTATAGGCGGGCACGATGAAGGAAATCATGGGGAGTTGTGTATTCACTGCTGGGGCAATGAAGCCCGAACAGGAGTGTGACCGCAATCGCATAGCCCGTGGCGATCAAAGGCATTCAGCCTGACCGCCGCGGCAACCGGCAACTTTGCCGCCTGCCGCCTGAACGCGTTGAACAATGAACGCCTGAAATTGCGGCGGCGAATTTGCGATATGCAACGTGCTGAACTGTGGGTAATTGTGGGTAATTGGGGTCAGACCCCAATCACCAACTAATCATCAATCGCCTGCAACATCATCACGCCAAACTCCGAAGCTAAGCCTTCACCCGCCGACGCGGCAACCGGCTTGAACGCCGCGTTAACCCCTGCGTTTCCTGTGCAAAAGCCAATGTGCTTGCTAGGGCCTAATTGACTGCCTCAGATGTTGGAAAAGCTTTTTAAATTTTGGGCTGCAAAACAACAAGGTTGCTACCGTGAATGACGTGCTCCAGGAATTTTCCACGAGCGCCCTTGCCAAGTTGCTCGCGCTTCAATTCAGGAAGGTCTTGATCACCGTTTTAACAAATGCTTTTTTCATATCGGTTTGCCTTTCTGGCGCTAATGATGTGAATTGTGCTTCGGCTTTACACCTGGACAACCAGAAGCCGCGTTGACATTTCACAAGTCCTGCTGCGTTCCTTAACTTCTATATGGTCTGAAAACATCGATTTTCAGCCATTAAAAAGCCTTAAGGCCCAATAAATACGGGCGCGAGCAGCTCCTGAATTAATAGTAATGTTCATCCCACCTAACCCACCCAGCGCCGTGCGTTGTGCCACAGCTGCATCCAAGGGCTGTGGGCTGCGATGTCTAACGGTGTCCAGCTCATTTGAATATTGCGAAAGACTCGCTCGGGGTGCGGCATCATGGCAGTAAACCGTCCGTCTGCTGTGGTGACTGCGGTGAGGCCGCCCGGGCTGCCGTTGGGGTTGGCTGGGTAGCTGGTTGTTGCTGCGCCGTGGTTGTCGGTAAAACGCATGGCGGCGATGGCGTTGGCTGCATCACCGCGCCCGCCCAGTACGGGGTCGAAGTTGGCGAAGCCTTCGCCGTGCGCCACCGCTATCGGCAAGCGGCTGCCGGCCATGCCTTTGAAGAAGAGGCTGGGCGAGTCGAGCACTTCGACCTGGCTCAAGCGGGCTTCAAAGCGTTCGCTTTGGTTGGTGGTAAACCTTGGCCAGGCTTGGGCGCCGGGGATGATGCTGCTGAGTTCGGCAAACATCTGGCAGCCGTTGCAAACGCCCAGGCCAAAGGTATCTTTTTCTGCAAAAAACTTGGCGAATTGGTCGGCCAGCAGTGGGTTGAACGTGATGGACCGCGCCCAGCCGACGCCTGCTCCCAGCGTGTCGCCGTAGCTGAAACCGCCGCACGCCACCACGCCTTTGAAGTCGGCCAGCTTGGCTCTGCCGGTTTGCAGGTCGGTCATGTGAACGTCGTAGGCTTCAAAACCGGCTTGGGTGAAGACATAGGCCATTTCGATATGTGAGTTGACGCCTTGCTCTCGCAGAATGGCTACTTTGGGTTTGGCGAGGTTGATGTACGGGAAGCCCTCACCCCTGCCCTCTCCCAGGGGAAGAGGAAGAGGAAGAGGAAGTGATACATGGAGTCCCGGGTTGGCCAAGTCTCCCACCGCCGCGTGTTCCGCATCCGCGCCCACCGGGTTGTCGCGGTGCTGACAAATCTTCCAACTAATAGCGTCCCACACTTGGTGCAGGTCTTGCAGTCTTGCTTTGAACACGGCCTTGGTATCGCGCCAAATTTGGACTTCACCTTTTCCAACGGTCAGTTGCGAATGTTCGGGCCGGGTCTTGCCGATGAAGTGGCTGAACTTGCTCAAACTGTGTTCTCGCAGCGTTTGCATCACTTCATTTCGGATGGCGGTATTGACTTGAATCACCACGCCCAGCTCTTCATTGAACAGGACTTTGAGCGTCAACTCCTCGCGGCGCACGCCGACCTGACCGGCCCAATTTTTGCTGTCGCCCACGTCCATGCGGCTGTCGTTGATTCCGTCACCTTCGACCAGCAGTATGTCGATGTTTAATGCCACGCCGACGTTGCCAGCAAACGCCATTTCACACACGCAGGCCAGCAAGCCGCCATCGCTGCGGTCGTGGTACGCCAGCACCTGGTTTTTCACCCGCAGTGCGTTGATGGCGTTGACCAGGTTCACCAAATCTTTTGGCTCGTCAAGGTCAGGCACATCGCCATCAGGCAAGCCCAACGTTTGCGAAAGTATGGACGCGCCCATGCGCTTTTTGCCTTTGCCGAGGTCAATCAAAATCAGCGTGGTGTCCGCCTCGTCGCGGTTGAGCTGCGGCGTTAACGTGCCGCGTACATCAGCGAGCGACGCAAAAGCGGTAACGATGAGCGACACCGGTGAAGTGACTTTTTTCTTCTCATCGCCGTCTGTCCACGTCGTACGCATCGACAGCGAGTCTTTGCCGACCGGAATCGATATGCCCAACGCAGGGCACAGCTCCATGCCTACGGCTTTCACGGTTTCAAACAGCGCGGCGTCTTGCCCCGGCTCGCCGCAGGCGGCCATCCAGTTGGCCGACAGCTTGACGCGCGGCAACTCAATCGGCGCGGCCAGCAGGTTGGTGATGGCTTCGGCCACGGCCATGCGGCCCGATGCGGCGGCGTTCGTTACTGCGAGCGGCGTGCGCTCGCCCATGGCCATAGCCTCGCCTGCAAAGCCCATGTAGTCGGCCAGCGTTACGGCGCAGTCGGCTACTGGCACTTGCCACGGGCCGACCATTTGGTCGCGGTGCGTGAGGCCGCCCACGGTACGGTCGCCGATGGTGATTAAAAAGCGTTTAGAGGCAACCGTGGGGTGGCTTAAAACATCGATGACGCTTTTTTGCAGGTCTATGCCTGTGAGGTCGATGGGCTTGATGTTGTACTGGACGGTTTTAATGTCGCGGTGCATTTTTGGGGGCTTGCCCAAAAGCACGTTCATCGGCATATCTACCGGCAGATATGAAGCTCCTACGCTCGACACTTGTGTGTCCCCACTGCCCCCCGAGGGGGCTGCGCTTGCTTGGGGCGGCGCGGCGCGGCGGGCATCGCTGCTATCCGTCAACACCAATTGCCTCTCCTCAGTCGCCACACCCACCACCGCAAACGGGCAACGCTCTCGCTTACAAAATGCAGTGAACTGGGCAAGCGATTCAGGCGCGATCGCCATCACGTAGCGCTCCTGACTTTCGTTGCTCCAGATTTCTTTGGGGCTTAAACCACTTTCCTCGAGCGGCACAGCACGCAAGTCAAACCTTGCGCCCCGCCCTGCGTCATTCACCAGTTCGGGAAACGCGTTAGACAAGCCGCCAGCGCCCACGTCGTGAATCGCCAAAATAGGATTAGCCGGGCCAAGCTGCGCGCACTGGTTAATCACCTCTTGCGCGCGGCGCTCAATTTCAGGGTTGCCGCGCTGCACTGAATCAAAATCAAGGCTGGCCGCATTCGCGCCTGCCGCCATCGAGCTGGCCGCGCTGCCGCCCATGCCAATGCGCATGCCCGGTCCGCCGAGTTGAATAAGCAGCGTGCCCGCAGGGAACAAAATCTTCTTGGTCAGCACCGCGTCAATCGTCCCCAGGCCGCCCGCAATCATGATCGGCTTGTGGTAACCCCAGCGCTGGCCGGCAATGGTTTGCTCGTATTCGCGAAAGTAGCCAAGCAAATTGGGCCTGCCGAATTCGTTGTTAAAAGCTGCCCCGCCGAGCGGGCCTTCCGTCATGATTTGCAGCGGGCTGGCGATGTGTTCTGGTTTGCCATATTCCGCATCAAACAGCTTCGACACCGTAAAACCCGTCAGCGCCGCTTTCGGTTTGGAGCCGCGCCCGGTCGCTCCTTCATCCCGAATCTCTCCACCCGCTCCGGTGGACGCGCCTGGAAAAGGCGATATTGCTGTGGGGTGGTTGTGCGTTTCAACCTTCATCAAGATGTGGGTGAGTACATCGCTTGATTCACTATACTTTTGATAGCTGTTCGCGCCCGTGTCTTGTGCGCCAGGCATCGATTTGGCATAAAAAACCTGCCGTGCAGAGCCTTCCATGACCGACGCGTTGTCTGAATACGCCACCACCGTGTGCTGGGGGTTGAGCTTTTCGGTGTTGCGGATCATGCCGAACAAACTGATGCCCTGGGCCACGCCATCGATGGTGAAGTCGGCATTGAAGATTTTGTGGCGGCAGTGCTCGCTGTTGGCTTGCGCAAACATCATCAGCTCAACGTCGGTCGGGTTGCGGTTGAGCTTTGTAAACGCTTCGACGAGGTAATCGATTTCATCAAGGGCGAGCGCGAGGCCAAACTCGGTGTTGGCAGCAACCAAGGCTGCCTTGCCCCCGTGAAGTACGTCAATGGTGGCTAGGGGCGCGGCTTGCAATTCAGTGAACAGTTGTGCAGCCTGGGCGCGGTCGGCCAGCAGGCTTTCAGTCATGCGGTCGTGCAGCAGCGCGGCGACCTGGCTGGATTGGTCGGCATTTAAAACCGTTTTGCCGAACAGGCCATGTTTTAACCCGACGCGGTATTCAGTGACGCGCTCGATGCGCTTTACTGCCAAGCCGCAGTTGCGCGCGATGTCGGTGGCTTTTGACGCCCAGGGCGACACGGTGCCCAAGCGCGGACACACGATAAACACCGCGCTGTCAGCCGCCTTGCCAGTAACGGGCTCAGCCGGCTGGCCGTAGCTCAAGAGTTCGCTAAGCTGCTTGACCGCGCCGTCGTCCGGGATGTGCTCCGTCGCCGCGAAATGAATAAACCGTGCCTGCAGGCTGGCTATTTTCGGCTCGATGGCTTGTAAAAGCGGTAAAAGCTGGGCAGCGCGAAAGTCGCTGAGGGCATTAATCGGGCCGTTGGTTGAGTTTGGGCCGTGCGGCGCGCCCTCAAAAGTGGTCAAGTGAAGGGTCACGAAATGGGCAGTCTTTGGGGTTGAGAAGGCACTACTTAAATTTTACCAGCGGCCCTTAACGAGCTGTAGTGACTTTGCTGACCTTGGGCGCGCAAGCGATTGCCTGCGGTGGGATAATCTAAAGCATGAGCACTACCTACAAAGACGCCGCTGGAATCCACGGCATGCGCGTGGCTGGCAAATTGGCTTCTGAAGTGCTGGACTACCTTACGCCCTTCATCAAGCCCGGCCTGACCACCAACGAAATCGACCGTCTGGCACATGACTACATGACGCAGGTTCAGCAAACCATTCCGGCAACTCTTGGCTACCAGCCGCAAGGTTACGCAGCCTACCCAAAGAGTTTGTGCACGTCAGTCAACCACCAGGTGTGCCACGGTATTCCGAACGACAAGCCGCTAAAAAAAGGCGACATTGTGAACGTTGATGTCACCGTGATCAAAGACGGCTGGCACGGCGACACGAGCCGCATGTACGTGGTGGGCGATGCGTCAATTGCCGCCAACCGGCTGTGCAACATCACTTATGAAGCCATGTGGCAAGGCATCATGCGCGTCAAGCCCGGCGTGCGGCTGGGCGACATTGGCTTTGCGATTCAGCAATTCGCCGAGCGCCAGGGCTTTTCAGTGGTGCGCGAATTTTGCGGCCACGGCATTGGCAACCGCTTTCATGAAGACCCGCAAGTGCTGCATTACGGCAAGCCCGGTACGCTTGAAGAGCTTAAAGAAGGCATGACATTCACCATCGAGCCAATGATCAACGCCGGTAAACGCGAAATCAAAGACGGTCCTGAAAAAGACGGCTGGTCTATCGTCACGCGTGACCATTCGCTGTCTGCACAGTGGGAGCACACCGTGCTTGTTACGCCTACGGGTTATGAGGTGTTGACGATCTCTAGCGGAAGCCCGCCGGTTCCGGCATTTGTTCCGCAGCAGTTAGTAGCTACGGCGCAAGAAGCCGTGACCGCTTAAATCAAAGGCAGCGCCATGCCGCAACTCGCCCTTGCGCGTGCGCATTACCGCGCTGGCAAAGCTGCCCTGTTCACGTCGCTGGCCACCAGCGGCGCATCAACCCGCAGCATTCGCGGCATGCTGCAAAAGCTGAGCAAGCACACCGACAGCACGCTGCAAAAGCTTTGGGGTCTCGCTGCCTTTGAACCTGCATTTTGTCTGGTTGCAGCGGGCGGCTATGGAAGGGGTGAGTTGTTTCCGCACTCGGACGTAGATGTGTTGCTGCTGATTCCGAACGCTGCAAACCCTGACGATGATGCACAGCTAAAAGCCAAAATTGAAACTTTTATCACCAACTGCTGGGACAGCGGAATCGAAATTGGCTCCAGCGTTCGCAACTTATCCCAGTGCGTTGATGAAGCGGCCAAAGACGTGACGGTACAAACGTCATTGCTTGAAGCACGGCTGCTGGTAGGCGACAAAAAACTGTTTACGCAATTACAAGACCAGCTCAACACAGCAATGGTGCCCACCGCATTTTTTGTAGCCAAAACGCTCGAGCTTCGTCAACGCCACAACAAATTTGAAAACACGCCGTATGCGCTGGAGCCCAATTGCAAGGAGTCTCCCGGTGGCCTGCGCGACTTGCAAGTGGTGATGTGGGTGGCGCGCGCCGCAGGCTTGGGCAAATCGTGGGACGACCTGGCTAAAAATGGCCTGGCAACACCATTTGAGGTGCGCCAGATCAAAGCCAACGAGGCACTGCTCAGCCTGATTCGTGCGCGCCTGCATTTACTGGCCAACCGCCGTGAAGACCGGCTGGTGTTTGATTTGCAAACCGCTGTGGCGGAGTCGTTCGGCTACACCAGCCAGATCAACTCCGATGGCCGCCTGGTGCGCCGCTCAAGCGAAGCGTTGATGCGCCGCTATTACTGGGCTGCCAAGGCCGTGAGCCAGCTCAATTTGATTTTGCTGCTGAACATCGAAGAGCGCTTGAACCCCGCCACGCATGCGTTGCGCAAAATCAATGACCGGTTTTTTGACAAAGCCGGCATGTTGGAAGTCGCCAGCGACGACCTGTACGCCCGCAATCCACACGCGATTCTGGAAACTTTTTTGCTCTATGAATCGACCGTTGGCATCAAAGGCTTGTCTGCCCGCACGCTGCGCGCGCTATACAACGCCCGTGGTTTGATGAACGCGCAGTTTCGCCGTGACCCAGTCAACCGCGACACCTTTCGCAAAATTTTGCAGCAACCCCAAGGCATCACGCACGCCATGCGGCTGATGAACCAGACATCGGTGCTGGGCCGCTACTTGTGGGTGTTCAGGAAAATCGTTGGGCAAATGCAGCACGATCTGTTTCATGTCTACACGGTTGACCAGCATATTTTGATGGTGCTGCGCAACGTGCGGCGGTTTTTTATGGCCGAGCACTCGCATGAATACCCGATGTGCTCACAACTCGCCGCCGGCTGGGACAAGCCGTGGATTTTGTACATTGCCGCGCTGTTTCACGACATTGCCAAGGGCCGTGGCGGCGACCATTCAGTGCTGGGCTGCACTGACGCTCGGGTGTTTTGCCGCCAGCATGGCATTGGTACGCAAGACACGCAGCTAATTGAGTTTTTGGTCAGCGAGCACCTGACCATGAGCCGCGTCGCCCAAAAAGAAGACTTGAGCGAAGCCGAGGTGATTGCCGCTTTCGCCAAGCGCGTCGGCAACGAGCGTTATTTGACTGCGCTGTACTTGCTGACGGTGGCCGACATACGCGGCACCAGCCCGAAGGTGTGGAACGCCTGGAAAGGCAAGCTGCTTGAAGACCTGTACCGCTACACCCTGCGCGTGTTGGGCGGCCGCGCGCCAGACGCCGACGCTGAAGTTGAAGCCCGCAAGCGCGAGGCACTGACCACCCTGGCCCTGCACGCCGAGCCATTTGAGGCGCACAAAGCGCTGTGGGACACGCTGGACATCAGCTACTTCATGCGCCACGACGCCAGCGATATTGCCTGGCACGCACGCCAGTTGTCGCGCCATGTGGGCAAAGCCAAAGTGATTGTGCGTGCCCGCCGTTCATCAGCCGGCGAAGGCATGCAAGTGCTGGTGTACACGCCCGATGCGCCAGATTTGTTCGCACGTATTTGCGGGTATTTTGACCAGGCAAGCTTCAGTATTCAGGACGCCAAAATTCACACCGCTAAAAACGGCTACGCGCTGGATACGTTTCAAGTCGTCAGCCCTGATTTGTCGGATGAATTTGACCACTTTCGCGAACTTGCAGCCATGGTCGAAGCCGACCTTGACCGCACACTTACCGAGCCCGGCCCCCTGCCCGCCCCCAGCATGGGCCGCGTGTCACGCCGGGTCAAGAGCTTTCCGGTTGCACCGCGTGTTGACCTGCGACCCGACGACAAAGCCCAGCGCTGGTTGCTAAGCGTATCGGCCAGCGACCGCGTCGGCCTGCTGTACCTGATTGCCAGAATCTTGGCCAAGCACCGCATCAATTTGCAATTGGCCAAGGTGACTACGCTGGGCGAGCGGGTCGAAGACACGTTTTTGATCGACGGACCAGAGCTGCAGCAGAACCGGGCGCAGATTGCAATTGAGACCGAGTTGCTGGCTGCGCTAAACGCTTAGTCGTCGCTTGAGGCATCCAGCCCCGGAAACAGCACCTCCGTAAACCCAAACTGCGTAAAGTCTTTGATTCGCATCGGGTAGAGCTTGCCCACCAGGTGGTCACATTCATGCTGCACCACCCGCGCGTGAAAGCCATCTACCGTGCGGTCAATCGCATCACCATACTGGTCAAACCCGGTGTAGCGAATGCGCGCAAAACGCGGCACCACACCGCGCAGGCCGGGCACTGACAAGCACCCTTCCCAGCCATCTTCTTTAATTTCATCGAGCGGCGTGATGACTGGGTTCAGCAACACGGTGCGGGGTATGGCCGGCTCATTGGGGTAGCGCGGATTCGGCGCATCAGTGCCAAAAATAACCAGTTGCAAATCTACACCAATCTGCGGTGCGGCCAGCCCCGCACCGTTGACGGAACGCATGGTGTCAAACATGTCGCTGATGAGCAGGTGCAATTCATCGGTGTCAAATTGCATAACAGACGGGGCGATGCGCAACAAGCGCGGGTCGCCCATTTTCAGGATGGCGTGGATAGTCATGAGTTGGTTGAGGCTTTTTATCTCATTGTTCTGAACAGAGACTTGAACGAGCGGGAACCTGTTACGTGTAACCTTTTGCGAAGAGCAATTCTCAGCCCCTGAGTAAAAGCCACATAAGAGCCAAAAAATAATAAACATGGAATCAGATAAAGCCAAATCCACCAGCGAACCTGACGCGACCATCCTTCAAAGTCCGTTGTTTCGAGCACTTGTCGACTCGAAAATGCATCTTCTCGTAAAAGGAATGAAATAAAAAACGTGATGAAGACCCCGCCTGCAACAGATAGTAAAGCGAGCAACAAGGAACGTAACAATATCTCAGCAGCAAATAGCGAACGCCGCTGCTCAGGACCGCTGGGCCAAGCTCTCGCCCGGTTGTATAGAAGCGCCGTTAATGAAATTAATAGTGCAGGAACTGCTAACGCCAAAGGTATCAGCACTCGTAGCTCGGCGCGGACGATAATCGCAAATAATGCCATACTGAGCACCACACCTACAACGTCCAAAACTCGGGTCGGTCGCTCTTTTCTGTTGTTCATGTTGTTAGAACAAATTAATACAGGTTACGCACATTTTCAGAATTGTTGGCAAACGATGCTCTAAGCGCATTCTCATCTATCACCGTGACCCCCAACTCCCGTGCTTTGTCCAGTTTGCTGCCAGCATCGCTTCCGGCCAACAAATAATCAGTTTTTTTACTGACGCTACCAGCCACTTTGGCACCCGCAGCTTCCAGCATGTCTTTGGCTTCGTCGCGGCTCAGGGTGGGAAGCGTGCCAGTAATAACAAACGTTTTGCCAGCCAGTGGTTTGTTCGCTAGCACAGCCGCTTCACCCACTTCAGATTCTTGCCATGTCACGCCGCAGGCGCGGAGTTGCTCTACTACTTCACGGTTGTGGGGTTGGTCGAAAAAAGTCCGCAAGCTTTTGGCAACGATGGGGCCGACGTCGTTCACGCCTAGCAATTCCTCTTCAGTCGCGTCCATGATGGCGTCGAGTTTGCCGAAGTGGCGGGCCAGCTCTTTGGCGGTGGCTTCGCCGACGTGGCGAATACCCAGGCCGAACACGAAGCGTGGCAGCGTGGTTTGCTTGGAGTTTTCAATCGCTTGCAGCAAGTTGTTGGCTGATTTGTCAGCCATGCGGTCCAGGCTGGCCAGTGCGACCAGGCCGAGCCTGTACAGGTCAGGCAGGGTGCGAATGATGTTGGCGTCAACCAGTTGTTCAACCAGCTTGTCGCCCAGCCCATCAACCTCCACCGCGCGGCGGTGTGCAAAGTGCAATATCGCTTCTTTGCGCTGCGCCCCGCAAAACAGGCCGCCGGTGCAGCGGTAGTCTGCCTCGCCGTCTTCACGCACCGCGCTTGAGCTGCAAACCGGGCAAGTGTGCGGCATGGTGAAAACTTCAGCGCCTGGAAACCGTTTATCCAGCAGCACACTGACCACTTCAGGGATCACGTCGCCAGCGCGGCGCACCACCACGGTGTCACCCACGCGCACGTCTTTGCGCCTGGCTTCATCTTCGTTGTGCAGCGTGGCGTTGGTTACCGTTACGCCGCCAACAAACACTGGGGCCAGCTTGGCAACTGGCGTGAGCTTGCCAGTGCGACCGACCTGCACATCAATGCTTAAAACCGTGGTCAATTGCTCTTGCGCCGGATACTTGTGTGCCACTGCCCAACGCGGCTCGCGGGTCACAAAACCCAGCTGTTTTTGCAGCGCAAGGCTGTTGACTTTGTAGACCACGCCGTCAATGTCGAACGGCAGCGCGTCTCGAGTTTGCCCGATACGCTGGTGATATGCTATTAATTCAGTAGCTGCTTGCGCCCGTATTGTTTGGGCTGCAACTGGAAAACCCCATATTTTTAGGGCTTGCAGCACGTCGTAGTGCGTTTTAAAGTCTGGCCCACCTTCGCTTGCGGGCGTGACCTCGCCCAGGCCATAGGCGAAAAAGCTCAATGGGCGTTGCGCTGCAATGCTCGAGTCAAGTTGGCGCACTGCCCCTGCGGCTGCGTTGCGCGGGTTGACGAAGGTTTTTTCGCCTTTCATACCTTGGGCAATTTTGCTGCGCTGCCTTTCATTGAGGGCATCAAAGTCGCCCCGGCGCATGTAGACCTCGCCACGCACTTCCAGAACTGCCGGGGCACCTTGTGGGAGCTTCAGTGGAATCTGATTGATGGTGCGGATGTTCTGCGTCACATCCTCACCGGTTTCACCGTCGCCGCGCGTAGCTGCTTGCACCAGCACGCCGTTTTCATATCGCAAGCTCATCGCCAGGCCGTCGAACTTGAGTTCGGCCACGTACTCAACTGCCGGGTCAGCTTGCGTCAAGCCAAGCTCTTTGCGCACACGGGTGTCAAAGTTTTGTGCGCCGGTGGCTTCGGTGTCAGTCTCCGTGCGAATGCTGAGCATCGGCACTTTGTGTCGCACGCTGGCAAACTGCGCGAGCGCCTTGCCGCCTACGCGCTGGGTTGGTGAGTCGAGGCTTTGGAGTTGTGGATGCGCCGCTTCAAGCGCCTGCAGTTCAGCGAACAATTTGTCGTATTCAGCATCGGGAATTTGCGGCGCATCGAGCACGTAGTAGTTGTGGGCGTGCGCGTTGATTTGACCGCGCAGCTGCCCGGCCCGGCTGGCGGCGGTGTTTAAATCAGTCACGCAGCCTAACTGAACAAGCGCCGGGCCAGAACAGAGCCTGCACCCAGTTCGCGCTCATCCAGCGTGTCGTACAGTTGTTCCAGCTCGGCGGCAATCACGTCCATCGCCGGCGAAGCAATGGTGTTGCCGTTGTCGTCAATGATTGCGCCGTCCATGCTGGTGGCCAGCGCCATCGCGGCTTCGCACATGCGGGCAAAGGGCTGGTCGCCTCTGGGCACCTGCGGCACGTCGAGCGACAGCGTAACTTCGCGAAGCGCAGATTGCTCAGGGTCTTCGGCCATTGCGGCCTGGGTGTCAAACGACAAACCGAGCATGGGCGCGCCGCCATGCGCGGCCGCTGGCAACACCATACGGCCGGGAATTGCACCGGTTACAAAGCCTTGTCGCGCAGCGTTTTGCTGCACGTAGCCCCGGCTCCACGCGGTGTTGGCGGTGCGCAGGGTGAAGCTGAGCTGCGCGTCGTGCGTACTGGCAAACTGGTCAAGCTCTCGGGCGCGGGCGACTTCGTCCATCATTTCAGGAAACTCGGGTTCGCCGCCAACGCCGTCAGCAAAGGCTTGCGCTTTCATGACGAATTCGGAGTATTCAATCTGGTTCAGCGCGCCCAACCGGTTGGCCAGCTGCACGCCGCACTGGAACGTGCTGTACCACTGGCCTGCTGCGGGTACTTCCCACTGCTTGCTGACGCTGTTCAGCCCTTCAACACCAAACGGCTTGCTGCCAGCGCGGCGTGTGCTGGGCATGGCGGCCAACGCGGCTTCGCCTGAGACTTCGCCATCAACCGCCACGGGCGCAATGACGTCAATCAGCGCATCAAGCAGCGGTTTTTTCTCTAATGCTGTGAGGCGCGTGAGGGCTGTTAGATTTGCAAGGTTTGAGTCGTTGTTGCCATCCAGCGAAAGATCGAGATCGACGTCAAAACTTGGCTCTTGGCGCTCGCCCGCCGAAATAGCAATGTCAAGCGGAACATCGGGCTGCTCCGGCACGCTGTCTTCAACCGTGGCCAGCTTGGGCTGGTTTTTACGGGCTGTCCATGCGCTGTGCGCCACCACTGCAGCCAGCACGAGGCCACCAGCAATGGCTAAACCGATTTGTAGATTACTCATCGTGTGTTTGAAGTTAAACGCATCAAGCTACTTCCGCAAAGCCCAGGGCGGATTCCATATCGACCGCCACTATGCGTGAAACGCCCTGCTCTTGCATGGTGACGCCAATCAGTTGCTCGGCCATTTCCATCGCAATTTTGTTGTGGCTGATGAACAAAAACTGGGTTTCCTTGCTCATGGACTTGACCAGTTTTGCATAACGCTCGGTGTTGGCGTCGTCCAGCGGTGCATCGACCTCGTCGAGCAAGCAAAACGGTGCAGGGTTCAATTGAAAAATCGCAAACACCAGCGCAATCGCGGTCAAGGCTTTTTCACCACCCGAGAGCAAAGCAATACTTTGATTTTTCTTGCCCGGCGGTTGCGCTATCACCTGTACCCCTGAGTCGAGGATTTCTTCGCCCGTCATTTTCAGCTGCGCATTACCGCCACCAAACAGCTCTGGGAACATGCGACCAAACTGCTCATTGACCTTGTCAAAAGTGCTACCCAGCAGGTCGCGCGTTTCAGCGTCGATTTTTTTGATGGCGTCTTCCAGCGTGTTCATCGCTTCGTTTAAATCTGCTGATTGCGCGTCTAAAAACTGCTTGCGTTCACGCGAGGTGCTGAGTTCGTCCAGCGCAGCCAGATTGACCGCGCCCAGCGCGGCGATGTCGCGGTTGATACGGTCAATATCGGCTTGCATGCCCGCTGCGCGCACGTTACCGGTTTGGATCGACGCTTCAACTGCAGCCAAGTCGGCCTGCGCATCGAGCAGCAGTTGCTCGTACTGCTCAAAGCCCAGGCGAGCGGCCTGCTCTTTGAGTTGAAACTCGGTGATGCGCTGGCGCAGAGGGTCCAACTCGCGCTCAAGCGACAAGCGGCGCTCGTCGCTGGCGCGCAGCTTGCTGGTCAGGTCGTCGTACTGGCTGCGTTTCGCGCCCAGGTCGGCTTCGCGCTCCAGTTTGATGGCCAGGGCAGATTGCAAACCGGTTTGCGCAACCACATCGGTCAGGCCCGCCAGTTCGGACGCAGCGCGCTCTTGTTCTTGCGCGATGGCGTCGGCCTGCTGCGCGGCCATGGTGATGGCGCGGCTCAGCTCTTCACGCCGGGCAATCAGCGTGCGCAAGCTAAATTGCGCTTCTTGCAATTGGCGCTCAAGCGCGCGTTGCTGCTCACGCGACTCGTTGAGCTTGCGCTCAGCTTCAATTACGCGGTCGTCAAACTGGGCATGGCGCTCCTGGCTGTCTGCCAGTTGCATGTCCAACTCTTCAAAGCGGCCCTCGGCTACGGCTTTGCGTTCCTCGAGGTCGCCGAGCTGCGCTTCAAAATCTGTCACATCCAGCTGAATTTGCTCGGCTCTAGCGCGGGTTTGCTCGGCCAATTGCGACAGGCGCAGCACTTCAACTTGCAGCGCGTGGGTGCTGCTTTGTGCTTCAGCCGCAGTGCGGCGGGCCGAAACCAATTGCTGCGCCGCGTCGGCATACGCCGCCTCAGCGCGAACGCTGGCGCTGCGCGCTTCTTCACTGATGAGGGATTGCGCTTTGAGCTGCTTGTCGAGATTTTCAATTTCTTGGGCGCGGCCAAGCAAGCCTGCTTGCTCAGAATCAGGCGCATAAAAACTCACGCTGTGCTGCGTGACGGCATGGCCGCTTTGAACGTAAATGGCCCAGCCGCTTTGGAGCTTGTCGCGCGCGGCCAGCGCTTCGTCGAGCGTGCTGGCGACATAGCAGCCGTGCAGCCAGTCGTCTAGCAACGCTGACAGGCCGGAATCGTTCAAGCGCAATAAATCAGCCAGCGGTTTCAGGCCAGCAATTGCGTTCACTTTGCCCGCAAGACCGGCCGCAGGCGGTGCATAAAACGACAGCTTGGCCGGCGGCGCGCTGCTTGCGTCGTTGCCAGCAAAGCCGCGCACCATGTCCAGGCGGCTCACTTCCAGCGCGCCCAGGCGCTCGCGCAGCGCGGCCTCCAGCGCGTTTTCCCAACCTGCTTCTATGTGTAGGCGGCTCCACAAGCCTTGCAAGCCGTCCAGCCCATGCTTGGCCAGCCAAGGCTTGAGCTTGCCGTCGGTTTTGACTTTTTCTTGCAGCGCTTTGAGCGCGTCCAGCTTGGCCGACAAGTCGGCGCGCTTGGCCGATTCGGCATTGACAGCGGTCTGTTTGGTTTGCCTGTCCGCATCCAGCTGGGGCACGCTGTTGGTCAGCTCATGCAGCGCAGCATCCAGCGCCGTTTGGCTGGTCTGCGCGGCGGCAAACTGTGCGGTCAGGTTTGCCAGGCGCGCTTCATCGGGCGCATTCAATGCGTTGCGGTCAGCGGTGAGCTTTTCAAGGCGCAGCGTTGCAGTGCGGGATTGTTCGCTAAGGGTGCGCTGCTCAAACGCCAGTACCTGAATTTGCTGCTGCACCTGGGAAACTCCTGTGCGCTGCGCATTGGCTTTGGCCTGAGCCGCGCGCAGCCCTTCTTCAAGTGCTGGCAGTTGCGCGTGTTGCTCTTCGGTCTGCGCAGCGAGCAGCTCGGCTTTTTCTTCGGCCTGCGATGCCTGCGCGCTCAGGGCTTCGGTTTCAAGCGCTGCATCGCCCTTGCGCTGCGCCCACTGCGCCGTTTGCTCGCTGAGCTGCGCCAGCCGCTGCTCAACCCGCAAGCGGCCATCCACCACAAAGCGGATTTCAGCTTCAAGCCGGCCCACATCGCTGCTGGCTTCATACAGTTTGCCTTGCGCCTGGTTGACGTGGTCGCCAGCAGCGTAATGCGCCTGGCGGATGGTTTCCAGGTCAGCTTCAATGTGGCGCAAATCGGCCACGCGCGCTTCCAGGTCGTTGACTGCTTTTTCAGCACCCTCTTTGATTTTGGTTTGGTCGCCCTGCGCGTCGGCGCGCTTCAAAAACCACAGCTGGTGCTGCTTGAGCGTGCCGTCAGAGAGCAACTGGTTGTAGCGCAGCGCAACTTCGGCCTGCTTTTCAAGGCGCTCGAGGTTGGCGTTTAACTCGCGCAAGATGTCTTCAACCCGCGTTAAATTTTCACGCGTGTCAGACAGGCGGTTGGCGGTTTCGCGGCGGCGCTCTTTGTATTTGGACACGCCCGCCGCTTCTTCTAAAAACAGGCGCAGCTCTTCGGGCTTGGACTCAATGATTCGGCTAATCGTGCCCTGGCCAATGATGGCGTACGCGCGCGGGCCGAGGCCGGTGCCCAAAAACACGTCTTGCACATCGCGGCGGCGCACTGGCTGGTTGTTGATGTAGTAGCTCGACGTGCCGTCGCGCGTCAGCACGCGTTTGACGGCAATTTCAACAAACTGGCCCCACTGGCCCCCAGCGCGGTGGTCGGCGTTGTCAAAGACCAGCTCTACGCTGGCGCGGCTGGCGGGTTTACGGGTGGTGGTGCCATTAAAGATGACGTCTTGCATCGACTCGCCGCGCAGCTCAGAAGCTTTACTTTCGCCAAGTACCCACCTTACAGCGTCCATGATGTTGGACTTGCCGCAACCGTTCGGCCCGACCACGCCGACGAGTTGACCAGGCAGCACAAAAGTCGTCGGCTCTACAAACGACTTGAAACCCGAGAGCTTGATGGAATTTAAACGCAAAAGGCAACCCGTATTTATTATTTAAGCTGTTGATTTGGAAGGATTTTGTGGCTACCCGCGCCACCCACACCCAAAAGCAGCGCTTACGATGTTACCCGAGCCGCTCAAGTCCAAAAACCGTGTCTGCGCCTTCGATGGCGCAATGGCGACGGCTACTTTTTTAACCGCTTGAAAATCACTACCGCCGAGACCAGCGCGATGGCAACAAAGCACAGAAATGACCAGTTGGCAATCGACAAGCCTAAAAATGTCCAGTCGATTTTGGTGCAGTCGCCACTGCCTTTAAAAATCATCGGAATTGCACGTTTTAACGGAAAAGTTTCAATCATTCCGTAGAGGTCACGGCCACAACTGGCGATTTCGGGCGGGTACAACTGCAAATAGCTCTGGCGTGCCGCGACGAACGCGCCTGCTGCACTGGTCACCAGCAAAGCCAGAGCGCCAGTTATCAGCGCCGCTTTTTTGCCGGCAAACGCGGTTGCAGCGGCAAGGAGCGCGACAATGACCAACGCATACCGCTGCACGATACACATGGGGCAAGGCTCCAGGCCGACCACGTGCTGCAGATACAGCCCAAAAGCCAGCATGGCGACGCAGGCCGCGCAAACAAGTGCAAATACGTTGCGTGGGTTGAGATTTGCAAGCATGAAGGGCATCGGACTTTCTTTTTAATTTCTAAAAATGTTGAATTGCATGGTTTGACGCTTTTTACAGTGTCGGGTTCCGCGCGGTTAAATGTGTACTTTTTTATGTCTTTTATGCCTCTTGCGCAATTAAAATGGGCGCAGGCAGCTATTAATACTATAGCAATGCAAAGTTAGTGTGTTTTGCGGGTTACTCAATACCGACCCATCCCGCGTCCGGGTAACGCCGCCCAGCTGCAGCATCTGGCGGAAACATTGCGTCCAGCTGCGCAATATCTTGCTCACTTAGCACGCAGCTTGCTGCTGCGGCGTTTTGCTCAAGGTATTTTATCTGGCGGGTTCCGGGAATAGGCACCACGTGCGGGTGTTTTTGCAGCAGCCAGGCCAGCGCAACCTGCGCGTTGGTCACTCCTTTTTCACTTGAGAATTTTGACAGGCTTGCCACCAGCGCGGCATTGGTAACTGCCGCCTCATCTTTGAATCGCGGCAGGTTCTTTCTGAAATCTCCATCCGCCAATGCAGCAGCGTTCACAGCACCCGTTAAAAAGGCCCGACCCAGCGGACTGTAGGCCACAAAAGTGGTGCCCAGTTCTGCACAGGTGGCCAGCATGTCGGCTTCGGGTTCACGCGCCCACAATGAATATTCGCTCTGAACCGCGGCTATGGGGTGCACAGCGTTGGCTTTTCGCAGCGTTTGGCCAGACACCTCTGACAGCCCAATTTGCCGGACTTTGCCAGCCACCACCAAAGCCGCCATTGCGCCGACCATGTCTTCAATCGGCACATCGGGATTGCGCCGGTGGCAGTAGTACAAGTCAATTGCCTCGACCTTCAGGCGCCTGAGCGATGCCTCACAAGCGCTTTGAACATAGGCCGGCGTGTTGTCAATGCGGCGCTCGTATTTGCCGGGCTGCCGCACAATGCCGAATTTGGTCGCAATCACCATGCGGCCTCTGGCGGCTGGATCTTGCTGAATCAATTGCCCCAACAGCAACTCGTTGTGGCCAAAGCCGTAAGTGTCGGCGGTGTCAAAAAAGTTGATGCCAATCGCGAGTGCATGCGCCAGGGTAGCCAGTGATTGGGCGTCATCAGTTGCGCCGTAAAACTCGCTCATGCCCATACAGCCCAGACCAATAGCGCTGACGGGCGTTTTGCTTTGGCCTAACAATCGTTGTTTCATGGTTTGCGCTATTCCCGGTGATGATGGTCTATTTGGCCCGTGTATCTGGAAGCCATAACTGTAGACGGCTATGTTTAACCGCGCATCGCCAAGGCGACAAACCCGATGCACGCGCAGCGCTGATTGCGGTATCGTGCACCAGGGATGCGCCCACGGAGACAAACAACATGCAAAGCCTGACTGGCCTCGACGCCACTTTTTTATACCTTGAAACGCCAGAAATGCCGATGCATGTCGGCTCGTTCAACCTGTGTGCGTTGCCTGCGGGTTTTAAAGGCAGCTTCCATAAATCCGTGATGCGGCATATTGCAAAGCGCATGCACCTGGCTCCGGTGTTTAGCCGCAAGCTGGTCTTTATGCCAATGGACCTGGGCCACCCGGTGTGGGTTGAGGCTGATGCGGTTGACATAGGCTTTCACATCCGCCGGGCTGATCCAGCCAAAAAAGGTGCAGCCGCCATGACGCTGCTTGAGGCGCAAGAACTCTGCGCCCAACTGCACAGCGAATTGATCGACCGCAATTTTCCACTGTGGGAGTTCTATGTTTTTGACCGCATCCAACTGCCTGATGGCCTTACGGCGGCGGGTTTTTTCTCAAAAATTCACCACGCTGCGCTGGATGGCAAAGGAGGCGTGCTGCTGGCCAACGCGCTGCTAGACGTCACGCCCGTACCGCGTGATGTACCTCCACCAACCATTAGGCGGCGAGGCACGCGCGAATCCGATTTGAAAATCAGCGAAATGATCGGCGCGGTATTTTCAAGCTCGCTGGGGCAACTGGTCAAAGCCGCAAAACTGTTGCCGTCGGCAGCTGGCACATTGGGTGCGTCGCTCGCCAGGCGTTTGCCCGCAAACGCATCTGCCAAAAGCAAGATACCGCTCAAGCTGGCCCCGCCCACCGTATTTAACGCGGGTGTCACGCAGGGCCGGGTGTTTGTCACGGCGACTGCGCCGTTGGCTGAATGCAAGGCGATTGGCAAAGCCATTGGCGGCTCATTCAACGATGTGGTGCTGTGGATCTGCTCTACCGCGCTGCGCGACTACTTGAAGCAGCACCACAGCCTGCCAAAAAAGTCCTTGGTGGCCGCTATGCCCGTGTCGCTGCGCGAAAGCGGCGCCATAGATGCCACTCATTTAGGCAACCAGGTCAGTATGAGTCTGGTGGAGCTGGGCACGCATTTGGCCAACCCACTCAAACGCATGGACGCCATCATGGCGTCTACCGCAAAGGTGAAATCGTCAGTGCAATCGCTCAAGGGGCTTTTGCCGACCGACTACCCTTCGCTGCTGGCACCCTGGCTGGTGGGCGGTGCAGCAAAAATGGCTTTGAGCGCTGCTGGCAAAAGCAATTTATTCAGCCGCCTGCCGGTGTTGGCCAACCTGGTAATTTCAAACGTGCCGGGCTCGCCCGTACCGCTGTATTTGGCGGGCGCAAAATTTTTAACCTTTCATCCGGCATCGATCATCGTGCATGGCCTGGCGCTCAATATCACGGTGCAAACCTATGCGGGACGGGTTGACTTTGGCATTGTGGCGGACAAAAAAGCGCTGCCACATGCAGATGGTTTTGCCAAAGCAATTGAAGCTGCGTTCATCGAAGCCATGGCGTTGATGGGCCCTTCTGCCAAGCCGGCTGATGCAGTCGCGAAGGCGACGGAAACTATGGCGAAATCCAAATCAATAAAGCCTGTTCGCGCGGAATCAGCCGTAAAACATGCAGCGAGTGGTTCAAAATCTGGTTCAGTGAAACTACGCACACCAACCACCCATGGCAAGACAGTCGTCAAGAAACCCATCAAGCGTGCAGTCAGCCTTTAACGCCAGCTCCAACCCAAGCGGAATGCCACACAACGAGCCGCCCAGCGCCTGGCTGCTGGCCCTGGAGCTGCGCGCTTTTTGGGAGTTTGGCGCGCTGCTGCCCAGTTGGCCTTTGTTGTCGCGCGCCCCCAAAGGCGACGGCCACGGGGTAATGGTCTTCCCGGGCCTGTCGGCCAACGATGCATCAACCGTGCCGCTGCGCTATTACCTGCAATCGCTCGGTTACAACCCGTGGGGCTGGTCGCAAGGTTTCAATTTTGGTCCGCGTGCCGGCGTGTTGGATGAAGCCAAAGACAACCTCGTGCGCAATTTTGAAAGTACGGGCCGCAAGCTCAGCCTGATAGGCTGGAGCCTGGGCGGCGTGTACGCGCGCGAGCTGGCCAAAGAGCTGCCGCACATGGTGCGCGGCGTCATCACGCTGGGCACGCCGTTTGCAGGGTCGCACAAGTCCACCAACGCCTGGCGCGTGTACGAGCTGACGAGCGGCCGCAAAATTGAACGCGAATCTGAGAACTACGACTTGCCGACTGCGCCGCCGGTTCCCACTACCAGTATCTACTCACAAACCGATGGCGTAGTGGCATGGCAAGCCAGCATTCAAAAACCCTGCAAAGCGAATGTGCAAACAGAAAACATTGAAGTGGTAGCCAGCCATATTGGCCTGGGGCTTAACCCCAGCGCGTGGTGGGCGGTGGCCGACCGACTCAGCCAGCCCGAAGCAGCGTGGACGCCGTTTGCGCGTGGCGACAAGGGTCGCATTCATGGGTTGATTTACCCAGACCCAATTCGCAAAAAATAGGCAAACTCGTTTTGGATTTATAGTTGCTATTATTTATATAGCTGCTTGCGCACGTATTTATTGCGCTAGAGGCCTTATTTGATACAAATTAGGTCGATGAGCTACTTTTCTTCTGGCTCCGGCCTTGGCGTCTGCATGGCGGCGTCAAGCGCTTGCTTGAATTGCTGCTGGGTTTGCTGCGGCGACTGCTTTACCGTTGCCGCCGGACCAGATGCGCTGGGCGCAAGCTGCTTTTTAACCAGCAGCCCCACTACGAGCACTACCGCCAACAAACCCAACAAACTGAAAATACTGCGCATGTCTTACCCCGATTAAATTCTGTGAACTGCAAATTTGGCCTTGTCCATCCACGGAACCAGCGCCTGCTGGTTGGCGGTGCCGCTGGCGTACATCGCGCGCATCGCATCAAAGGCCTCGGGCCGGTGCTGGTTGACTTTGATCTTGCACTGCATGGCAAGTACCCGCAACTCAAACGCCACAATGCCTCCCATCATTTTGTGCTGGTAGTCCTCGCCCAGGCCACGCCACTGGTCAGCGTAAGCCGGGTCGTGGTCGGCAATCAAGTGCTTGAGCAAGCGGTCTTGGTTGTCAAAGCTTTCGATGATTTTGGCCTCAACCGTGCAGTGCACCGTCACGTAGTTCCAGGTCGGCACCCGGGTTAAGTCAGGGTAGACACGCGGAGTCATATAAGCGTGGGGCCCCATGAAGGTGACGACGGCTTTGGGCCGAGCCAGCAAATAGCGCCAGTGTGGGTTGGGCTTGGCGCAGTGGCCGAGCAGCAGCGTTACTTCGCATTCGCCTTCAGCTGCGGTCAGCAAATGCAGCGGCAGCGGCGTAACAAACGGCAGTCCGTCCTCATCATTTGAAATGAGGCTGGCAAACGGGTTGGCGCGTATCAGCTCGTGGGCCGCGGCGGCGTCTTTGGCGGCAAACTGAGGCGGTAGGTACATAGATTCGGAGCAAAAATGCCACTTGGAGGCGATTTGACTTCACGTGCATGTTGATATATATTGACATACACTGCAGAGAGCTTATGCAACCGCCAAACAAACGGACGAGGACGACACAATGAGTTCAATGGTTTTGACCCAAGTTTACCTAGAGCCTTCGCAAAAACAAGCACTGACCAGTCAGGCCAAAAAAACTGGCCGCAAGGTGTCTGAAATCATGCGCGATGCAGTCGATGCTGCCATCGCTGGCGTGACGCTCGAAGAAATCCAAACGCTCGACATGGGCACAAAGCGCGCGCAAAGTGACATCAACGCCGTGCTCGCCGAGCTCAAAGGCAACACCACCGAGCACACCGCCTTCATGCGCGAAATAGCCAAACTGCAAAAAGCCGCCGCCAAGGAATTTGCGTGAGCGTACTGACCGATGTGCTCGACAGGTTGACGGACATTTCGTCACTACGCACACAGGTTACAGAGCTGATTCAGCAACAGCGCGAAATGCGCACCATCATGCTAAGCCAGCAGCGCGAATTGGCTGAGGTGCGCGGGCAGTTGAAGGCTTTAATTCAGATACAGGGTGCTGCTGCGCGGAAATAATTAGTCCTGATTAGCGGAAAGTTCTCAAAATGCCCCACCGCTCATCATCTAACCGCGCCATCCGCCCTTTCGTCAGCCGGCCCGCGCCATTTGAGCGTTTTGACGTTGACCGAAACTATGCCTACGGTATCGGGTTACATGCAGTGGTTGACGCGGCTAATTTAGATACGGAAGCCATTGAACGGACTATTACGCGGTTTCGTGCAGTGGGTGAAAACAGTTGGGTTGCGGAGTCATCAACCGACTAAAGCACATCGAAGTTTGGCCATTTGCAAACCTGCGTAGCACGATCACGCAATACCTGACCTAGTCGCCCCCAAGTACGCACGAGATCAGTTGGCAGCCAATTAAAGGCCTTTCGTCAATAACATGAAGGGCTAGAGCCGCTACGCTTTAAATAGCTGCTTGCGCCCGTATTTATTGGGCTTCAAGTACAAAATACC
>ENA-OBIT01000048-OBIT01000048.1-metagenomes-genome-assembly--contig:-NODE-48-length-42230-cov-5.84695_pt1 | contig 42230 bp, 37 predicted proteins | sample MGYA00153386_OBIT01 | MGnify analysis MGYA00153386
CGAACGGCGGTCCGGTTGTAAAAATGTTGCCGAGCCGCTGCGACAGACCCTGCAGGCCATCGCGCCGTTCGTGGCCGCGGGCACCCTGGCCCAGCAGGATCAGGTGTTTCGCAACGTGGTGGACGGCATCATCGCGGCCACGTCCATGCGCGGCCTAGACGCGGTCCGTGCGGCGCTAGAGCAGCGCGCCATCAACGCCGTTTTCTCCGGCACCGAATGGCTGACCCCGGCGATCTGGCCGCCTCTGTGCCCGAGCCACAGACGTTGGCAATGGCCCTGCTAACGTTGGGCGCGACGGTGGTGGCACGCAAAAGGCGGCCACGTTGGGGCTTTGACGCTTTGAGCGCTCTTGCTTTTCGCGATGGCGTCAGACCCCAGCGCCTGCCATTGAGTGTTAGTTGGTCAGTCTTAGGCGGTCTCAGTCGGTCTCAGTCGGCCCGGCATGGCTAAACTGCTCGGCATGCATCCGCTGATCGAGACTTACCGTACTGAACTGCTCGCCTTGGCGCGCCGGCGCGGCGTCACAAGCGTTCGGGTGTTTGGCTCGATGAGCCGTGGTGACGGCAACGACAGCACTGACAACAGCGACGTTGATCTGCTGGTGACCCTGACCCCAGGGATCAGCGCCCTCGCCCTGGGTGGCCTGTTGCTGGATGCGCAGGAGTTGCTGGGCCGCCATGTGGATGTCGTCACCGAAGCAAGCTTGCACCCTGCGCTGCGTGATCGCGTGATGGCAGAAGCCTTGCCGCTGTGAAACCCGGCGCGGCGGATCGGGTGCTGCTGGCGCACATGCGCGACTGCCTGCAACGGATTGGCGAGTACACCCACTTCGAGCGCACCCGCTTCGACACGTCTCGACTGGTGCAAGACGCGGTGATCCGCAACCTGCAGACCTTGGCCGAATCAAGCCAGCGCTTGTCGGGCGAGATCAAGGGCACGGAGCCGCAGATTCCTTGGCGAGAACTCGCCGGGTTTCGCAACGTCATAGTGCATGGGACTCGGTGGCACAGCCGTCGCTACGTCCGTGTCGGCTTTCGCGCCGCCAGGCAACTCACCCGCCGCCCGAGGGCGGGCATGAGCGAAATACTTTCATGCGTTCAGTCGTCCAGCAGCCGCAGCTTCACCGCCTTGCCCTTGATGCGCCCGCCCTGCAGGCGGTGCAGCACCTCGGGCGCGATGTCCAGCGCCACGGCCACGTAGGTGGCGAAATCGTTGACGTTGATCTTGCCGACCTGCGCGGCGGCGAAGCCCAGGTCCTTGGTCAGCGCGCCCAGCACGTCGCCGGCACGGATCTTTTCCTTGCGCCCGCCCAGGATCTGCAGCGTGGCCATGGGCGGCATCAACGGCTCGGTGCTGGCGGGCGTGAGTTCGCTTAAACGGTGCCAGTCCGACGTGAAGCCGCCCACATGCTCGATCTGCCCGACGCGGCCCATCTCGTCCAGGCTGGCCAGGCTGAACGCCCAGCCGGCTTCGTCCACGCGCCCGGTGCGGCCGATGCGGTGGGTGTGGGTGTCGGTGTCGGGCGAGATGTCGACGTTGATGACGGCCTCGAGCTGCGCGATGTCCAGGCCGCGCGCGGCGATGTCGGTCGCCACCAGCACGCTGGCGCTGCGGTTGGCAAAGCGGATCAAGACCTGGTCGCGGTCGCGCTGTTCCAGGTCGCCGTGCAGTTCCAGCGCCGCGTAGCCCTGGCCGCGCAGCACCTGCACGAGGTCGCGGCATTGCTGCTTGGTGTTGCAGAAGGCCAGCGTGCTGACGGGGCGGTAGTGGTCGAGCAGCAGCGACACGGCGTGCAGGCGCTGGTCTTCGCGCACCTCGTAGAAACGCTGGCGGATCTTGGTCGTGGCGTGCGCTTCCAGCAGCTTGACTTGCTGCGGCTGGCGCATGAAGGCCGCGCTCAGCTTGGCGATGCCTTCGGGGTAGGTGGCCGAGAACAGCAGCGTCTGGCGTTGCGCCGGGCATTGCTTGGCCACCGTGGCGATGTCGTCGAAAAAACCCATGTCGAGCATGCGGTCGGCTTCGTCGAGCACCAGCGTGTTCAGCGCATCCAGTCGCAGGCTGCCGCGCTCCAGGTGGTCCATGATGCGGCCCGGCGTGCCGACCACGATGTGCGCGCCGTGCTCCAGGCTGGCCAGCTGCGGGCGCAGCACGGCGCCGCCGCAGAGTGTGAGCACCTTGATGTTGTCTTCGGCGGCGGCCAGGCGGCGCACCTCCTGAGTCACCTGCTCGGCCAGTTCGCGCGTGGGGCACAGCACCAGCGACTGCACGGCGAAGCGGCGGATGTTCAGGTTGGCCAGCATGACGAGCGCAAACGCCGCTGTCTTGCCGCTGCCGGTCTTGGCCTGGGCGATGAGGTCGCTGCCGGCCAGCGCCAGCGGCAGGCTGGCGGCCTGGATAGGCGTCATGCCCGCATAGCCCAGCCGCGCCAGGTTGGCCAGGGTGGTGGGGGGCAGCGGCAGGGTGGAAAAGGGCGGGCCGGCGGGCGGCGCGGGATGGGTCACGGGAACTGGGCTCATCGCTGATTGTCATGGCCGGGCCGCGCCCACGTGGGCCGGCCTCACAGCGGTGCGGGCATGGTCTCCATGGCGCCGCGCGCCGGCAGCATGATCTCGAACACGGCGCCCCCGCCGGGGCGGTTGCGCGCCACGATGTGACCGCCATGGGCGTCGACGATCTTGCGGCAGATCGCCAGCCCCAGGCCCGTGCCGCCCGAGCCGTCCTTGGTCAGGCTGGACTGCACGAAGGCCTCGAAGATCGTCTCCAGTTCGGCCGGCGGGATGCCCGGGCCGGCATCGGCCACGCTCAGCCGCAACTCGCCCAGGTCGGTCTGATCGGCGTCGACCTCGATGCAACCGTCGTCGCGCGAAAAGCGCACGGCGTTGGCAAGCACATTGCGCACCACCTGCTGAAAGCGCAACGGATCGACCTTGGCGCGCAGCGGGTAGTCCGCCAGCCGCAGGTCCAGCCGAAGACGGCGCCCGGCCAGCAGCGGGTCGAACTCTGCGGCCACCGCGCGTACCAAGGGGCGCAAGTCGCTGCGCTCGAGGTGGATGTTGCCCACCGTGCTTTCGATCTTGGCGACGTCCAGCAGGTCGTTCACCAGCGCCAGCATGCGGTGCCCGGCGGCGTGGATGTCGCCGAACATCGCTGCCAGCCGCGCTTGCTCGCGCCCGCGCAATTGCCCGAGTTCCGAGAATCCGATGATGGATTGCAGTGGCGTGCGCAGCTCGTGGCTGATGTTGGCAATGAACTCGGACTTGGCGCGCGACGTTTCTTCGGCCGCGTCACGCGCCTCACGCGTGGCGCGCTCGGCGGCGCGGTACTCGGTCACGTCGATCAACACGGCCAGGATGTCCATGGTTTCGCCGCCTTCGCGCGACTCGGCCGGCAGGGCACGTTTCTCGATCACCACGTCGCGCATCGAGCCATCGGCATGCGGCACCCGCGCGTCGTAACGCACCGGCTCGCCCGTGGCGTAGACGCGCTCGTCGGCTGCTTCATGCACGCGGCGGTCGACATCGGACAGATGGGCACCCACCGCCTGGCCCAGCACGTCTTCGCGGCGGCGGCCGCTGAAAGCTTCCCAGGCGCGGTTGACGATGCGGTAGCGGCGCGCGCGGCTCATCACAGACGTGGGCAGCGGGCTGCTTTCCAGCAGCAGTTCGCTGAACGCCAGCTGGGCCTGCAGGCGGCGCCGCGATGCCGCGCGTTCGGTGACGTCGACGGCGCTGCCGACGAAGCCGCCGGTCTCGTCGCTCAGGGGCATGGTGGTGCATTCGAAGACCCGCTCGTGGCCGTCGGCGTCAGACAGCGACAGCACTGCCCGGCGTGCCCCGGTGCCAGGCGCGAACAGTGCCTGCGCGGACGCACGCCCGTGCGCAGGCACGCAGCCGGACAGCGGCCGGCCCAGCCAGGCCTCGGCGGCCGCACCCGTCAGCCTCACCCAGGCTGGGTTGACGTAGACCAGCAAGCCGTTGCGGTCGCAGCGGAACACCAGTTCCTGCAGGCCCTGCAGCGTGGCCGCCATCTCGCGGTCGCGCCGCGCCACTGCAGCTTGCGCGAGGTCGCGCGCACGCAGGCTGCGCGCGGCCAGCGCCGTCATCACGCCGATGAACACGAGCATGCCCACCCCCAGGCCGACAGTGACGCGGCTGGCTTGCCACCACTGCGCCCGTTCGGCGGCGGCGTCGAACTCCACCGTCACCAGCAAGGGCCAGCGGCCCGATGCGCGAAACGCGGCGATCTGGTTGCCTGGGCGCAGGCTGGCGCCGATCCACTGGCCGTGCTCGCGGCCAGGCAGGAACTGGGTGAACGGCGGCAACCCGGCCAGCACGTCGCCTTGTGTGCGCTCGACGCCGGTCGTGGCTGCCAGCAGCACGCCGTCCCAGGCCAGCAGGCCCGAGGCCATGTGCTTGTTGTCCAGCGTCACCTGCTGGAAGTTGGCCAGTGCGTCGACGTTGACTTGCGCCAGCACCACGACGCGGCGCCCGTTAGGCAGCGCCACCGTGCTCAGCATGGGCAGGAAGCCCACACCGGCCGTTGCGGGCGGCGGGGCGCCCAGTCGCAGATCGGCCAGCCGACGCTGGTTCACGAACTTGCCCAGCACCCACTGCCCTGGCCGCGGCAACGGGCCGAGGCGGGCGATGTCGATCACCAAGCCGACATTGCCCGCCTCCGCGCTGGCAAGCACCTGGCCCTGGACGTCGACAACGCCGATGCCACGCAGGAAGGGCAGGTTCACCAGCGTTTGCCCCAGTGCTGCCCGCAGCTCCGGCGCGTCGGGCGCCTGGCCGCGGGCCAGCAGCTCGTTCAAGGTGGCCAGGGCCAGTGCGGTGGCGTCCATGCTGCGCGTGGCCTGGTCGGCAAACAGGCGCGCCATCAGCACCGTGTGGTCATGCGTGCGTTCGACATGGACCTGCCGCTCGAACATTGCCAGCGCCGCCAGCGCCAATGCCACGGCCAGCGCCACCAGGCCGCCGGCCCACACCACGGTATGGCGCGACACCCGCCTCTTGCGCCGCGCGTCGATCACCTCAGGCGCACGATCGGCGACAGCCCGTGCTTCCTGGCGGCGGCTTCGAGCCGGCCGTCGCGCTGGATGCGGGCGACGAACTCATCGACCTGGGTCAGCCACTCCGCGTCGCCAGGCTTGACGGCATAGGCGTAGGGCAACACGTGGAACGGCTGCGGTGGTGAGATCAGCGTGGCCCAATCGGCGTTGTCCAGCAAGCGCCTGCTGTACGGGTAGTCGGTCATGAAGACATCGACGCGGCCGGCTTCCAGTTCACGTTCGCGGGTGGCCGGTGGCGCCACCCGGACCAGCCGCGCCTGCTTCAGTGCCGCGCCCATCACCGGCTCCATGAACGTGCCGGCCTGCACCGCCACGGCCACGCCGGGCTTGTCGATGTCTTCCCAGCGCTGCACGACGCGGTTGGCCCTGGTCGTGACGGCGTAAATGTCGCTCTGCATGTAGGGGCGCGTGAAGCGCAGCTTTTCCACGCGCTGGGGCAGCATGCCGATGGCGAACATGGCGATATCGCAGCGGTCGGACTCCAGGTCGGCGACCAGCGTGGCGAACGACGAGTCCACGTACTCGAGCCGGTATGTCTGGTCGCCTGCGAACGCGGCCGACAGGTCGATGTCGATGCCCACCAGCTGCTGGGTGCGCGGGCTGCGCAGGCTGACGCCGTAGTAGTCGGGCCAGATGCACACGCGCACCGCGCCGCTCTTCTTCACGCGGTCCAGCACCGGCCCGGCCAGCGTTGCCGGGGTGGCGGTGGCCAGCAGCGCGGCCAGAGCGCCCGTGGCGAACAGCGTGGCCGGCAGCGCGGCCCGCTTTTGCAACGTCGATGTCATTGGAGGGTCTCTCTCAGGCAGCGCGCAGCGCCGGTTCGGCCACGCCGGTGAGCTCCTCAAAGCCCAGCTTCTGCTCGTTCACGGCCAGGCGCAGCGCGACCATTTCGTCCAGATGGGCCACGAAGGTGTCGACCACGCGCGGGTCGAAGGCCAGGCCGCGCTGCGCCTGCAGCATGCGCACGGTTTCCTCGATGCTGAACGCCTCGCGGTAGCAGCGGTCCATCGTGAGCGCGTCGAAGTAGTCGCACACGGCCACGATGCGGCCGGACATGGGGATGGCCTCGCCCGCCAGCCTGGCGGGATAGCCGCTGCCGTCCCAGCGTTCGTGGTGCGCCAGCGCCACCTCGGCAGCCAGCTGGAACAGCGGGATGCGCGAACGGCCGAGAATCTCCGCGCCGATGCGCGGGTGCTCGTTCATGACTGCGCGTTCCTCGGGGGTGAAGCTGCCGGGCTTCTTCAGCACCGCGTCGGGGATGCCGATCTTGCCCACGTCGTGCATGGGCGCGGCCTGGCGCAGCAGGCTGGCAGCGGGCTCGCTCCAACCCAGCCGCAGCGCCAGCGCGCCGGACAGGTAGCCGATGCGCACGATGTGCACGCCGGTGTCGTCGTCGCGAAACTCGGCGGCGCGCGCCAGGCGCAGCAGGGCGTCGTGGTGGGCCCGCGCCACCTCCTGCAGGGCGTCGTTGCGTTCGCGGTACATGCGGCCGAAGTCGGCCACCATGCATTCCATCTGCGCCGTGGCCTCGTCGCTGAAGCAGTGGGCGGACGCGGAAGGCGGTGCGGTCTGGTTCATGGCTTTTACTCAGGAAGCGGTGGCGAGCGTGCCGATCAGGTCGAGCAACTGCATCGGGCTGAAGGGTTTGACGAGATAGGCGTCGGCGCCGGCCGCCAGGCCGGCCTCGCGGTCAATGCTGTTGCCGCGTGCCGACAACATCACCACCGGCACGCCGGCCAGTGCCGGGTCGGACTTCACGGCGCGGCACAGGTCCAGCCCGTTCAGCGGCCCCGGCATCATCACGTCGAGCAGCAACAGGTCGGGCAGCAGTGCGCGTGCCATGTCCCACCCGGTGGCCGCGTCGTCAGCCTCGTGGATTTCGAACGCCTCGAACTCCAGCGTCATGCGTATCAGCCGTCGGATGTCGGCGTGGTCTTCGACGATGAGGATCTTTTTCATGGGGTGGGCAAAGGGCAGGGCGTCGTGGTGCACTGATTCTGCTGGAAATGATAATTACCGAATCAAATTCGACTTCCCGTCGGCTTGCAAAAGCGGCAGAATTGCACGCATGCCCATGAACACCGTCACCACCTCTTTGACCACCGCCGCGCCTGGCACAACCGACGACGAACTGACCACCCGCGACGTGGCGCGCCAACTCGGGCTGGCCGTGCGCTCGGTGCAGCTCATGGTGGACCGTGGCGAACTGCAGGCGTGGAAGACGCCGGGTGGGCACCGACGCATCGCGCGCGCCTCTGTCGAACGCTGGCAGCAGCAGCGGAGCTCACCGCGCCTGCCCGCTGCCACTGGCGTTGCAGCGCCGACGCGCGGCGCGGGTCGGGAGCCGCAGGTGCTGCTGATCGAGGATTCGCGGCATTTCCAGAATCTGGTCTCGCTGCTGGTGCGGCAGCGCTTCCCGCAAGTCAAGCTGCATGTCGCCGACGACGGCATCGCCGGGCTGGCGCTGGCCGGGCAATTGCAACCCGAGGTGCTGCTGGTGGACATCCTGCTGCCCGGTATCGACGGCGCCACGCTGATCACTGCACTGCGTTCGCACCCGGCCTTCGCGGCCAGCCGCCTGATAGTCGTCACGTCGCTGGACGGCGAGGCCCTGGCGCCGTACGCCTTTGCGCTGCAGGGTGTGCCGGTGGTGCACAAGCCGCGCCTCGTGGCCGAGCTGCCCGCACTGCTGGAGGCGGCATTGGCGGCACTGACGGCAATGACGGCACCCGCACCGGCGGCGGCCTGAGCGCCGCCGGTCGCCTGAGCGGCTTGAGCCGAGTGAGCTGAGTGAGCGGAATCTGCGGAATGAGCGGAATGCCGGCCGGCGCGGCGCCGGCTCGCGTCGTTCTGGTGGACGACGACGCCTCGATCCGCCGCCTGGTGGCGCTGGCGCTGGAGGACCTGCCTGTCGAACTGGTGGCCTGCGCCGACGCTGCCCAGGCCCGGCAGGCGCTGCGTGACGCGCCCGCCGCGCTGCTGCTGACCGACTTGATGATGCCCGGCGAGAGCGGGATGGCGCTGCTGCAAATGTTGGCCGCTGACCCAGGGCTGCGCGGGCCGGCGCAGTTGGCGGTCTTCAGCGCCGGTGTGGACGAGGCGACACAGGCTGCGCTCGACGCGCTAGGCGTGTGGCGCGTGCTGCACAAGCCGGCGTCGATGGCTCAATTGCAGGACTGCGTGACGCAGGCGCTGGTCGTCCAGACCGTGGTCCGGACCCGGACCCGGACCCTGTCCCAGACCCAGCCCCCGGCCGTCCAGTCACGAGCAGCCTCGTCGCGCGCGGCGCCGGACCCCGTGCATGACAAGGCCGCCGCGATCGAGCGGCATTTCGGTGGCGACGCAGCGCTCTTTCACGCTTTCCACCAGGGATGTCTGCTGCAGTTCGCCGTCGACATCGCCGTCGGCGATGCGGCACTGGCGGCGGGCGACCTGCCAGCATTGCGCCGCATGGGCCACAGCCTGTCCAGTGTGCTGCAGACCCTGGGCCACACTGCCCCGGCGGCGCAGGGGCGTGGGTTGGACATTGCCGCCGCCGCAGGCCGCCTTGAAGAGAGCGCCGGCCACTGGCAAAGGCTGCGCGATGCCTTGTCGCGGCTCTAGGCGGCAGCTTCAGGCGGCAGCTTCAGGCGGCAGCTTCAGAGAAAGAGTCTTGAAGTGATGAAAATCACGGCGAAAACTGCTGGTTTATTTGCCACTCTAAGTTTCAAAGATATCATTTCATGTGTCAGTTCCCGGGTTTGACACCCGCTCACGGCGTCCTCAGATGAATACTTCTCTTGCACCTCGAACCGCCGCCGGCCCGCGTGACCTGCTGGCCTGCCGTGCCTGTAGCTCACCAAATCCCTGAACCCTTGAATCCCTGAACCGCAAAACCGTTGAATCAGAGAAAGAACACCATGCAATCGTTGAAGGTTTCCACCCGCCTGGCCGTTCTCGTCGGCCTGTGCCTCTTGCTGCTCGTCGTCGTCGGCACGGCCGGTCTGTGGGGCCTGCAAACTGCCAACGTCTCAATGCGCACCATGTACGACGACCGCGTCGTGCCGCTGCGCCAGCTCGGCGAGATACAGCGCCGGCAGCTGGCCAGCCAGATCGTCGTCGAGGCGCATGTCGCCAGTCCCGAGCCGGGCGGCGCCAATGCTGCCATCGCCCTGATTCAGGAGAACATCGCCGAGATCGACGTGTCGTGGGGGGCCTACATGGCCACGCAGCTCACTGCCGAAGAAGCGCGGCTGGCGCAAAAGTTGTTGGAAGTGCGACGCCGCTACCTCGCCGAGGGACTGCGGCCCGCGCTGGAGGCGCTGCGCGCCGGGGACCCCGAGCGCAGCCGCCTTGCTGCGGCGCACATGCTCGCGCTGTACACCGATGTCCAACCGGTACTGGAGGCGCTGCTGAAACTGCAGGCCGACGTCGCCGCCAGCGAGAACACCGCGTCGGCGCAGCGTTACGAGACCTTGCGCAACACCGGTATCGCCACCCTGTTGGTGGGCCTGCTGGCGCTGGCCGCCACGGGCCTGGTGGTCACCCGCGGATTGCTGCGCGAACTGGGCGCCGAGCCGGCGGACGCCGCTGCGCTGGCGCGCCGTGTCGCGGCCGGGGACCTGACACAGCCCGTCACGCTGCGCCCGGGTGACACCGGCAGCTTGATGGCGTCGCTGGCAGAAATGCAGCAGTCCTTGTGCGAGGCCGTAGCCGGGGTGCGCCGCAATGCCGACAGCGTGGCCACCGCCTCCAGCGAGATCGCTCAAGGCAACCTGGACCTGAGCCAGCGGACCGAAGAGCAGGCCAGCGCGTTGCAACAGACCGCTGCTTCGATGGAGCAGCTGACGGGCGCGGTGCGCCAGAGCGCAGACAACGCGCGCCAGGCCAGCCAGTTGGCCACCGCTGCCAGCGACGTCGCGCAACGGGGTGGCCGGGCCGTGGGCGAGCTGGTGACGACGATGCAGGGCCTCAACGAAAGTTCAAGGCGCATCGCAGACATCGTCGGCGTGATCGACGGCATTGCCTTCCAGACCAACATCCTGGCGCTCAACGCGGCCGTCGAGGCGGCGCGTGCCGGCGACCAGGGCCGCGGCTTTGCGGTGGTGGCCAGCGAGGTGCGCTCGCTGGCGCAGCGCAGCGCCGCAGCCGCAAAAGACGTGAAGGCTTTGATCGCCGACAGCGTCACCCGCATCGAAGCCGGTGGCACGGTGGCCGACCGTGCCGGCCAGACGGTGGGCGAGGTGGTCGACTCGATCAAGCGCGTGAGCGACCTGGTTGCCGAGATCAGCGCCAGCAGCCAGGAACAGAGCGCCGGCATCGACCAGGTCGGTCAGGCGGTGGTGCAGATGGACCAGGTCACGCAACAGAACGCCGCACTGGTCGAAGAGAGCACGGCCGCGGCCGAAAGCCTGCGCCAGCAGGCGTCCCAGTTGCTGGCGGCGGTGCAGGTGTTCCGTCTGGACGAGGCGCAGGCCCCGTCCGCAGTGCAGGGCTCCACGGCGGCGGCACCCGCCAGGACCGGCGCCGAGCGGCGCGGCCCGCAGCGCGCAGTCAACGCGGTGCGCCCGTCATTCGGGCGCGCTGCCATGGCGGTCGCTGCGGCGCCACGCGCGACCGGCACCGATGGCGGGTGGGCTTCGTTCTGACCACAACTCGGGTGTGGAGACGCCAACCGTACCCCGAGCCGGGCGCCTTTCAGCGACCTGTCATCGGCCGCGCATCATCAGCATCAGCAGGCCTGCGATCGGCAGGCCCTGGTCGTGGCGCAGGGTCTGGCTGTCGATCTGCTGCACGGCAAGGCCGTGGGCTGCAGCCAATTCGGTGATGCAGCTCTGCGAATGTGCATAGCGCGCACTGGGGCGCAGCTGCATGCGTTGGCCGGCATCGGCCTCTTCGACCGAGAACAGGAAGCACCCGCCGGGTTGCAGCACGCGGGCCGCGCCCGCGTACACGGACTCCAGCGCGCCGACATACACGAACACATCGGCCGCCACCACCAAGTCGTAGCGTGCTTTTGTGGTTTGCAGATATTCGGTGACGTCGCCATGGTGCAGGCTGCGGTAGAGCTCGGAAGAACGGGCCTTGTCCAGCATCTGGCTGGACAGGTCGACGCCGTCGATGGCGCCGCACACCGGCCGCAGCAGCGACGCCATCAGGCCGGTGCCGCAGCCCAGGTCCAGCGCTGCCGAAAAGTGGCGGCCGGGCGGCAGCAGCGCGGCCAGCAGTTGCGGCGTGCGGTAGCCGAGCTGCGCGACCAGGTGCTCGTCGAAGTCGGCCGCATAGCTGTCGAAGAGCTGCTCGACATACGCGCGCGGCGCCGCCTGCGGCAGTTCGCCGCCACCGCTCACCGAGGCCAGGAAGTAGCGGTTGAAGTCGACGTCGCCGCCGTGCGCCAGCGCCTGCTGAAAGCTGCGCGCGGCCTCGTCCAGGCGGCCCATGTCCTTCAGCAGCGTGCCGCGGCGCGACCAGGTGCTGGCCACGCCTGGCTGCAGCGCCAGGGCACGGTCGTAGCTGCGCAAAGCCTCGTCGGCGCGGCCCAGGGCCTGCAGCGTCTGGCCGTGGTGGAACCAGGCCTCGCCGTCGGGCGCTTGCAGGGCCATGAGCTGTTCCAACGCCAGCAGCGCCGAGGCGGGTTGCGCCAGCAGGTTCAGCTGCACGGCGCGCTGGAACAGCGCCGGCACCAGAGCAGGCTGCAGCCGCAGCGCCTGATCGTAGGCGGCCAGGGCCGGCCCGGGCTGCCCCAGCGCGGCCAGCGCCGCGCCGCGGTGGCACAGCGCCTCGGTGCTGTCGGGCTCGGCGGCCAGAGCTTGGTCGAGCAGCGGCAGGGCTTCTGCCGGGCGGCGTGCGCGGACGAGCGTGGCCGCCAGGTTCATCAGCGTCGACGGTCGCCCGGGCAGGGCGAGCAGGGAGGCCCGGAAGGCAGCCTCGGCAGCCACCAGCAGGCCGGCCTCGAACGCGCTCACGCCCTCGAGAAATCTGGCGCGGGCGGTGGCGTGGGATTCGTTCATGCTGATCGGCAGGGGCAGGGGGCCGCGCAGCATAGCGGGCCGCCTGCACGCCGCCTGCGCGCTGCCAGCGTGTCGACTCAATGCCGCCGGCCGGCGGACAGCCGGCGAGCATCACCCGGGCACTGCGCGTAGCATGCCTAGTAACTTATTCCACGGACACCCTGCCCATGCGCCCACTGATCGCCGCCTTGACCATCGCCACGCTTGCATGCGCACCTTTGGCCCAGGCCCAGCAGGACTTCAGCAAGGTCGACATCAAGGCCGAGAAGCTCAACGACACGACCTGGATGCTGACGGGCGCGGGCGGCAACATCGGCCTGAGCGTGGGCGAAGACGCGGTCTTCGTCATCGACGACCAGTTCGCGCCGCTGGTGCCGAAGATCAAGGCAGCCATTGCGCGCATCACGCCCAAGCCGGTGCAGTTCGTGATGAACACGCACTTCCACTTCGACCACACCGGCGGCAACGAGGCCTTCGGCAAGGACGGCGCCTGGATCGTCGCCCACGACAACGTGCGCCGGCGCATGAGCAGCGACCAGGTCATGAGCTTCATCGGTGCGCGCCAGTCCACGTCGGCCAAGGCCGCGCTGCCGGTGATCACCGTGGCCGGCAGCATCAGCTTCCACATCAACGGCGACGAGGTGCATGCCTTCCACGTGCCGGGCGCGCACACCGACGGCGACCTGATCGTGCACTTCCGCAAGGGCGACGTCGTCCACATGGGCGATGTCTACTTCAACGGCTTCTACCCGTTCATCGACTTCGGCAGCGGCGGCAGCGCCGAAGGCATGATCGCCGCGGTCGACCGCGTGCTGGCTCTGGCCACCGACAAGACCAAGATCATTCCCGGCCACGGCCCGCTGGCCAGCAAGGCCGACCTGCAGGTCTACCGCGACCTGCTGGCCACGGTGACGCAGCGCATCAAGCAACTGCGCCGCGATGGCCGCAGCGACGAGCAGATCCGCGACGCCAAGCCGGCGGCCGACTTCGACGCGCGCTACGGCGGCGGCTTCATCAAGCCCGAGCAGTTCGTGCAGATGATGCTTGGAGCGATTTCGAAGTAAGCGTTGGTATCTGCGGCCGCGGCGGGTGCACCGCCTGGAAGGATTGAACGTTGTGATGGACATGACTTCCAAGCCAGCGATGAACGCCTTTGTCGACCCCCACACCGGCTGTGCCTTGTGCGCCTTCCGTTCGCGCCGCCTGTTCACGGGCCTGCTGGCCGGCAGCCTGCTGGGGGCCTCTTCAGCATGGGGCCAGGCCGAAGACGGCGGACTGCGTGGCGAGGTCGGGCGCGAGTCTCGCTTCACCAAGCTGGTGTCGGCCGAACAGGTCGAAGGAGCGGCCACGCAGCAGTACGCGCAGATGCTGGGCCAGTACCAGCAGAAGGGCGCGGTGGTGCCGGCCAGCCACCCGCAGGTGGTGCGCTTGCGGGCCATCGCGCAACGCATCATTCCTTTCGCCACCGCCTGGAACGGCCGTGCGGCGCAGTGGCGCTGGGAGGTCAACCTGCTCAACGACGCGCAGGTGAACGCCTTCTGCATGCCGGGCGGCAAGATCGCGTTCTACGCCGGCATCCTGTCGAAGCTGCAGCTCAGCGACGACGAGGTCGCCACCATCATGGGCCACGAGATGGCCCACGCCCTGCGCGAACACGCCCGCGAGCGCATGGGCAAGACAATGGCCACGCGGCTGGGCGCCGGCCTGCTGAGCAGCGTGCTGGGCATGGGCAGCCTGGGCGATGCCGCACTGGGCATGGGGGCGCAGCTGCTGACGCTGCGCTTCAGCCGAGAAGACGAGACCGAGGCCGACCTGGTCGGCATGGACCTGGCCGCCCGCGCCGGCCACGACCCGGCCGCCGGCGTCACGCTGTGGCAGAAGATGATGTCGGGCAGGCAGGGCGCGCCGCCGCAGTTCCTGTCCACGCACCCGGCCGGCGAGACGCGCATCCGCGACATCCAGTCCAAGCTGCCCAGGGTGCAGGCGCTGTTCGACCGAGCCGCCAGGCCACCCAGGAATTTCGGGCCGCCGGCTGCGCAGCGGCGCTGAGCGCCACTTCGCGCGCTGGCAAGGAAGCGTCGGCTCAGGCGCTCATGCACACCACGCTGCCCTGCGCCGGCACATCCACGCGCCACTGCGGGCCGTCGAGTAATCCTTCGTTCAAGACGCCGTCCAGGCCGCGCCACGGCCCCGCCGGCCACGGCCATGAAGACGCCGGCAGTATTGGCAGCACCACCCGCAGCGCCGGCCCGCGGTTGACCACCACCAGCGTCGCTGCGCCCTCGACGACACGCGCGTAGGCGATCCAATCGTCGCCATGGCCCAGCGCCAGCGTGGCGCCATGGGCCCACTCTGCACGCTGCCGGCGCAACGCCGCCAGGGCGCGGTAATGCGCGTAGAGGTTGCCGTCCCAGAGCCGGCGGTCCCATTCGAAGCAACGCCTGCAATCCGGGTCGGGCCCGCCTTGCAGGCCGATCTCGTCCCCGTAGTAGATGCACGGCACGCCCGGCCGGGTAAAGAGCAGCGTCGCAGCCAGCTTCATCAGCGCGATGTCTCCGCCCAGCTCGGTCAGCATGCGCGTCGTGTCGTGGCTGCCCAGCAAGTTCAGCTGGGCCAGCTGGTTGGCGTAGGGGATGGCGGCCACCGCGCGAGCCAGCGCGGCCGTGAAGTCCGCCGTGCCCAGCCGCGCACGCACGCCGCCCAGGTCCAGCCCGGCCAGCCAGGCGCGCACCGGCTGGGTGAAGCCGTAATAGTTCATGGCGCCGTCCTCCTGGTCGCCCTGCAGCCAGCGCGTGGCCTCGGAGAAGTGTTCGCCCAGCACGTAGGCCTGCGGGTTCTCGGCGCGCAAGGCGCGGCGGATGGCGCGCACGTGGCGCGCGTTGCGGTGCGCGCCCGGGCCTTCGCCCAGCATGTGGACGACATCCAGCCGCCAGCCGTCGACGGCATACGGTTCTCGCAGCCAATGGCGCAGCACGGCGCCCGGCGCGGCGTAGACGGCATCGGCCACATCAGGCACCGCGAAGTCCAGCACCGGCAGGCTGGCATGTCCCTTCCAGCCCAGCACCCGGGCATCGTCGCCGCGCGCATACCAGCCGGGGTTCTCGGCCAGCCAGGGGTGGTGTGCGCCGGTGTGGTTGACGACGGCGTCCAGCACCAGCCGCATGCCGCGCGTGCGGGTGGCCCGGCGCAGTTCCACGAGCGCCTGGTTGCCGCCCAGCAAGACATCGACCTGGAAATAGTCGATGGTGTCGTAGCGGTGGTTGCTGCGGCTCGCGAACACCGGGTTCAGGTACAGGGCGCTGACGCCGAGCTCGTCCTGCAGGTAGGGCAGTTTCTCCGTGAGCCCCGGCAGGTCGCCGCCGTAGAAGGTGCTGGCGGCGCGCCCGGGATCGATCGCGGCACCCCATTCGGCGGCGGTGCCGTGCGCGGGCGCCGGGCCGCGGCCGCTGCGGGCAAAGCGGTCGGGAAAGATTTGGTAGTAGACCTGGTCGCGCACCCAGGCCGGCGGTTGCGCGTGGGGGTGGACGCGAAAGTGCACCGCCTCGGGCGGCGCGAGCGCATGTTCGCCGTCGGCCGCCAGCCAGCGGTGGCCGCGCGCGTCGGCCACGACGAAGGCATACAGCGTGAGTGGGTTGCCGCCATCCCACGGCACTTCGGCGCGCCAACGTTGCAGCGAGCCGTCATCACCCTCAGGGCCGTCGGCGCGCATGGGCGTGAGCAGCTCTTCGTTGTCGGGCAGCGTTCGCACGAAGACGCGGCCCGCCGTCGCAGCGCCGAGCGGCGTCAGCAGCACGAGCTGCAAACCGTCGCGCGTGGCGACGCACCAGGGGGCGATGGGTGGGTGGATCACGGGGGGTGCAGCAGGTGGCTCGGCGGGTGAGGGCGGTCGATTTCGTTCAGGCACGTCGGCCAGCCAGCCCGAGGCTTCTGTCCAAGCGGGTCTTCGGTCAAGGCGGCGCCCAGGTCAACTGCGTCGCTAGGCCAGCACATCCAGCGGCACGGAGAAGCGATTGGCCAGTGCCTTCACCTGTCGCAGGTTCAACTTCCGTTTGCCGGCCAACACCGCGCTGACCACGCTTTGCGCGCCAATCTCAGGCAGATCCGACTGCTTCACACCATGCTCTTCCATCAGGCTGGCCAGCACGCTGGTCGGCGTGCTGGTGTCGGGCCATGGGTGCACGCGGTCTTCGTACTCGCGGATGCGGTCGGCAAGCAAGCCCACCAAACCATCCAGCGGGTGCGCCGAGTTGGCCGCCACATCATCGAACACGGCTTCGACAAAGGCCAACGTCTCTTGGTACCGCACTTCGTTGGCAATAGGTGCACCCAGCCCCAGCAATTCGTGCAGCGCAACCCAGTGCGCCGAAATGTCCTGCAGGTTCATTTCCACTCCCCCTTGTCATACTCGCCGTGTGTCAACACGGCTTCGATGAAGATGCGTCGATGCAAAAAGTCCACCCCGGCCACCAGCCTGACCTTGTTGCCCCCGATGTTGAACACGAAACGCTTTCCCACTTTGTCCACCGCCGGGAACACCGCACGCAGCTGGGCAAAGTTGCCGAAGCTGCCCTTTTCGACCTTTCGCCTGAAGTCCTGCAGCGGCTGCGCCGAGTCCGCGTGCAGGGCCGCGAACTCGCGCAGTGCCTTGTTGGAGATCAGCTTGGTTGGCACGGGCAGAGTTTATAGCAAAGTGCTATATTCCTTTAAACTGTTTTGGGATCTCGCGTGTGCTCGCCGGGCTGCCTCAGGCGATGGGTGCTTCAGTACCATCGGGTCTCCGTGAGCAGTCCCTACAGTTAATTCGTGCCGCCCCCCCTGCCCGTCGCCCTGTCCTGCACCGCGTTGATGCTCGCCCTGGCCGGCCCCGTGCACGCCAAGCCGCTGGTCTACTGCGCCGACGCCAGCCCCGAGGGATTCGACCCGGCGCTGTGGGACAGCAGCAGCACCAGCAACGTCACCACCGCCCTCTTCCAGGGACTGGTGGCTTATCGGCGCGGCACGTCCAGCATGGTGCCCGAGCTGGCGACGGCTTGGACCGTGTCGCCCGACGCGCGCACCTTCACCTTCACGCTGCGCCGCGGCGTGGCCTTCCACACCACGACCTACTTCACGCCGACACGCGAGTTCAACGCCGACGACGTGATGTTCAGCTTCACGCGGTTGATCGACGCGAAGCTGCCTTTCAACGTGGCGTTCCCCGCCACTTTCGTCTACCCGCAAAGCCTGGGGCTGACGGAGATGATCGCCGGCGTCGACCGCGTGGGCGACTTCGAGGTGCGCTTCCGTCTGCACAAGCCCAATGTCAATTTTCTGTCGTACTTCGCGGGGTCGTTCGCTGCCATCCATTCGGCCGAGTACGCCGCGCAGCTGCTGGCCCAGGGCCGCGCCAGCGCCATCAACAACCAGCCGGTGGGCACGGGGCCGTATCGCTTCAAGAGCTACCGCAAGGACGACGTGCTGCGCCTGCAGGCCCACCCCGCGTTCTGGCGCGGCGTGCAGCAGACCGAGCGGCTGGTGTTCGCCATCAGCCGCGAACCCAACGTGCGTGTGCAGAAGTTGGCGCGCGGTGAATGCCACGTCACGGCGGCCATCCGCGACGTGGATGTGACGGCGCTCGTCGGCCACCCGCAGATCAGCATCCTGAAGATCCAGGCGCTGAATATCTCGTACCTGGCCTTCAACCTGAAGAAGCCGCCGGTGGACAAGCGCGAGGTGCGCGAGGCGCTGGACATCGCGGTGGACCGCGATGCGCTGTTCAAGGTGCTGTTCCCGCGGGGCGACGCGATGCAGGCGGTCAGCGCGTTTCCGCCCGCCATCCCCGGCTTCAACAAGAGCTTGCGCAACGAATTTAACCCCGATCGTGCGAAGCAGCTGCTTGCCGCCGCGGGGTTCCCGAACGGCTTCGAAATCGACCTCTGGGCCCTGCCCATCAGCCGCCCCACCAACCCCAACGGGCAACTGATGGCGCAGATGATCCAGGCCGACTGGGCAAAGGTCGGCGTGAAGGCGCGCATCCTCACCTACGAGTGGGGCGAATACCTGAAGCGCGCCAACAACGGCGAGCACCACATCTACATGAGCGGCTGGAGCAGCGACGTGGCCTCGGCCGACGAGTTCCTGTCGCCCAACCTCAGCTGCGCGTCCAGCCGTGGCGGCATCAAGTTCTGCAGCAAGGAATTCGATGCCTTGCTGGACCGCGCCCGCGCCGAGGTCGACGACGCGAAACGCGCCGGCTTGTTCGAACAGGCGCAAGTCATCTTCAAACGCGAAAGGCCGTGGATCACGATGGCGCACTCGTCCGTCTACATCCCCGTGCGCAAGGACGTGACGGGATTCGTGATGGCACCCAACGGCAGCGTCGACTTCGAAGGCGTGGCGCGCAAGTGACGGACGGCGCCAACGCGGACGGCGTGGCCCCGCTGCACGTGGAAGACATTCCAGCGCACCCCTTGTTTTGCCACCTGGACTGGATCGACAACGTTCAGTACGACCTGCGCTACGCCAGCAGCAACAACTTTGCGGCGCGCAACCTGTACGGCAAGCTTGACTGCGCCTGGCTGCGCGCTGAGGCTGCAGCGGGCCTGGAAACCGCCGCGCGCTGGCTTGCCACTCAGCGCCCCGGCTGGGTGCTCCTGGTGCTGGACGCCTTGCGCCCGCAGCGCGTGCAGGAAAGCATCTGGCGGGACGTGGAAGGCACGCCGATGGCGATGTACTTCGCGCACCCGGGGCGTGGCTCGATCCACAGTTTCGGCATGGCAGTGGACGTGACGCTGCTGGGCCCCGACGGCACGGAAGCCGACATGGGCAGCGGCTTCGACGAGATGAGCGAGCTGTCCCACCCCGAACTGCATGCCCGGCATCTGGCCAGTGGCTCACTCACCGCCGCCCACGTGGCCGAACGCGAACTGCTGCGCGGCGCCATGGCGCACGGCGGCTTCGACGGCATCGGCACCGAGTGGTGGCACTTCGACCACGGCGACCGCAGCCGCGTGCGCCGCGAATTCCCGCGCGTGCTGTGATGCCCCGCGTTGCCATGCCTTGTCCAGTCAGGAGTTGCCCCTCATGCCCACCAACCGCCGACAGTTCATGGCCGCCTCGGCAGCCACCGGCTTGACCGGCACGGCAGCCGTCGCGCAGACCGCAGGCGCATCGCGTCTGCCGGCCGTGCGCGCGCCGCGCCTGAAGCCGGGCGACACGGTGGCGCTCGTCAACCCCAGCAACGCGATCTACGAACGCGCGCCCTACGTCACCACCATCGAGGCGCTGCAGGCGCTGGGCTTCAAGGTGCGCGAAGCCCCCCACCTGCGCGCGCGCTACGGCCACTTCGCCGGCACCGACGCGCAGCGCGCAGGCGATATCAACGCCATGTTTGCCGACCCCACGGTGCACGGCATCCTGGCCATGACGGGAGGCTCGGGCGGCGGGCGCATCCTGCCCCTCATCGACTATGCCGCCATCCGCCGCAACCCCAAATTCCTGGGCGGGTTCTCGGACCTCACCGCGCTCATCAACGCCGTCAATGCGAAGACGGGGCTCGTGACCTTTCACTGCCCGATGGGCAATTCTGAATGGAACAGTTTTGATGCCGAGCAGTTCCGCGGCGCCGTGATGGAAGCCAAGCCCATGCTGCTGGTCAACCCGCAAGACCGCGCCGAGGGCCTGGTCACCAAGACCCACCGCATCGCCACCCTGCGCGGCGGCACCGCACGCGGGGTGCTGGTGGGCGGCAACCTGGCGGTGTTCAGCGCCCTGGCCGGCTCGGGCTACTGGCCGTCCATGGACGGCGCCATCCTGTGCCTGGAAGACGTGAACGAATACATCTACCGCGTCGACCGCATGCTCAGCACGCTGAAGCTCGCGGGCGCGTTGGACCGCCTGGCCGGCGTGGTGCTGGGCGCCTTCACCAAGTGCGAGCCGGGCGACGGCTTCGGCACGCTGACGTTGGACGAGGTCTTCGACGACTACTTCTTGGGCCTGGGCGTTCCCGTCTTCAGCGGCGCCAGCTTCGGCCACATCCGCCGCAAGTACACCCTGCCGATCGGGCACGAGGTCGAGATGGACGCCGATGCGGGCACGATCCGGTACCTGCAGGCGGCGGTGGTGTAGGGCGCAGCACCGCTACGGGCAACCTTGTATTACCATACGCATCATTGGTAACACTTGAGGAGGCGTCATGACCACCACGTTGACCAGCAAGGGCCAGGTCACCATCCCGAAGCACATCCGCGACGAACTGCAACTGCTGCCTGGCATGCAAGTGCAATTCGCGGTGAACGCGGCCGGTGAACTGGTGCTGCGACGTCCGAAACCCGCCACAGGCACGCGCCGCGCAACGCCCGACCGTTTTGAGGCTGCGCTTGGCAGCGCCACAGTCAAGTGGCGCACCGACGACTTGATGAAGTTACTGCGCAGTGAAGATTGATGCTGCTGGTAGACACCTGCGTGTTGGTGGACGTGCTGCAGGGCGACCCGGTGTGGGCCCCCTGGTCGATAGCGCAACTGCGCGCTCAAGCCCACCTGCATTCCCTGGGCATCAATCCTGTCATATACGCTGAACTGTCGCACTCGTTCAACACGATCCATGAGGTGGACCACACCGTGGAGACGCTGAAACTGCACCTGCTGGAGATTCCGCGACCGGCGCTTTTTCTCGCTGGGCGTGCCTCCTTGCAGTACCGAAGACGCGGCGGCATCAGGCAGGGCGTGCTGCCGGACTTCTACATCGGCGCGCATGCCGCTGTGCAGGGTTGGCCGCTGCTGACGCGAGACGCCGCTAGGTTCAGGACCTACTTTCCGACGCTGGAGGTTTTGGCGCCCGGGCCGCCGCAGTGAGTTCGCGGACGGTGCCGGGCATCACCAGGGGTGCCGTTTCGCCAGGCCTGCTCGACGTCGTCGTCCTCGGCGGCGGCAACGCTGCACTGTGTGCCGCGCTCACGGCGCGCGAGGCGGGGGCGTCGGTACTGATCCTCGAAGCCGCGCCGCGCGAATGGCGCGGTGGCAACAGCATGCACACGCGCAACATCCGCTGCATGCACGACGCACCGCAGGACGTGCTGACCGACGCCTACCCCGAAGAAGAGTTCTGGCAGGACCTGCTGAAGGTGACCGGCGGCAGGACGCGCGAGCCGCTCACCCGCCGCGTGATCCGCGAATCGGCCACCTGCCGCGACTGGATGCGTCGCCACGGCGTGCACTTCCAGCCCTCGCTGTCGGGCACGCTGCACCTGAGCCGCACCAACGCCTTCTTCATGGGCGGGGGCAAGGCGCTGGTCAACGCCTACTACCGCAGCGCCGAGGCGCTGGGCGTGGCCGTGCGCTACGACACGCCGGTGCAGCGCATCGAGCTGGACAATTCGCGCTTCGTCGCCGCGCACACCGCCGCGGGTGAACGCATCACGGCCCGGGTGTGCGTGGTGGCCAGTGGTGGTTTCGAGAGCAACCGCGAGTGGTTGCGCCAAGCCTGGGGCCAGAACGAGCGCGGCGAATGGCCGGCCGACCAATTCGCCATCCGCGGCACGCGCTTCAACATGGGCGTGTTGCTGAAAGATCTGCTGGCGCAAGGCGCGGACGCCATCGGCGACGCCACGCAGGCGCACATGGTGGCCATCGACGCGCGCGCGCCGCTCTACGACGGCGGCATCTGCACGCGGGTGGACGCGGTTTCGCTGGGCATCATGGTCAACCGCGAGGGCCGGCGCTTCTACGACGAGGGCGAAGACTTCTGGCCCAAGCGCTACGCCATCTGGGGCCGGCTGGTGGCGCAACAGCCGGGGCAGGTGGGGCATTGCGTGATCGACGCGCAGGCTGTGGGCCGCTTCATGCCGCCGGTGTTTCGAGGCGAGCGCGCCGACACGCTGCCCGCGCTGGCGCAACAGCTGGGCCTCCAGGGCGATGCCGCGGCCACCTTCCTGAAGACCGTGGCCGACTACAACGCCGCTTGCCGGGTCGGCCGCTTCGACCATTCAGTGCTCGACGACTGTCACACCGAGGGCCTGTCGCCTCCCAAGACGCACTGGGCCCGGCCCATCGACACACCGCCCTTCCACGGCTACACGCTCAAGCCGGGCGTCACTTTCACCTACCTGGGGTTGCACGTGAACGAAGAAGCTGCCGTCAACTTTGCCGGCCAGCCCAGCGCCAATCTGTTCGCCGCCGGCGAGTTGATGGCCGGCAACGTGCTGGGCCAGGGCTACACCGCCGGGGTGGGCATGACGATAGGCACGGTCTACGGCCGCATCGCCGGGGCGTCTGCAGTGGCCGCCCTCGGCACAATGGCACGGCAGGAGGCCGACCTTGCAAGCGCTTGACACCCTCGTGCGCGACGCCACCGCGCTGGCCGGCGGCCGGCCCCTGCCCTTGCGAGCCGGGGATGCCGAGGTGGCCGAAGTGGCGCGGCAGATGCAGATCTGCAATGCCTGCCGCTACTGCGAGGGCTACTGTGCCGTCTTCCCCGCCATGGCGCGCCGGCTGGAATTTGGCCGCGCCGATGTGCACTATCTGGCCAACCTGTGCCACAGCTGCGGCGCCTGCCTGCACGCCTGCCAGTACGCATCGCCGCACGAATTTGCCATCAATGTGCCGCAGGCCATGGCCCGCGTGCGGGTGCAGACCTATGCAGACTTCGCCTGGCCGCCCGCCTTGGGCCGGCTGTACCAGCGCAACGGCTTGACGCTGTCCCTGGCGCTTGCGGCAGGGCTGGCCCTGTTTCTGGTTTTGGCGGCGCTGCGCAACGGGTCGTTGGTGGCGCCGCCGGGTGCCAACTTCTACGCCATCTTTCCGCATGGCTTGATGGTCAGCCTGTTCCTGCCCGTATTCGCCTTCGTGGTGTTTGCACTGGCTGTGGGCGTGACGCGCTTCTGGCGCAGCGCCCCGCCCGGTCCGACCACGGCCCCCGCCGTGGCCGAGGCCACCAGGAACGCCCTGACGCTGAAGTACCTGGACGGCGGCCACGGCCAGGGCTGCAACGAAGCCGACGACCGCTGGACCCGCGAACGCCGTGCCATGCACCACGCCGCGTTCTACGGCTTCATGCTGTGCTTTGCCTCGACCAGCGTGGCCACGCTGTACCACTATGGCTTCGGTTGGGTGGCGCCCTATGGCTGGACGAGCCTGCCGAAGTTGCTGGGCACCAGCGGCGGCGTGCTGCTGACCCTGGGCGCCTTGGGCCTGCTGCGCCTGCGCCTGAAGCGCCACCCGCAGCACGTGGTGCCAGCCCAGGCGCCCATGGACCTGGGCTTCGTGGCCCTGTTGGGCCTCACCGGCGCCAGCGGCTTGGCCCTGGCCCTGATACCTTTGCTGAAAGGCGGCGCGCTCGCGATGCCGCTGCTGCTGTGCCTGCACCTGGGCGCGGTGATGGCCTTCTTCGCCACCATGCCCTACGGCAAATTCGCGCACGGCGTGTACCGGGGCGCGGCGCTGCTGAAGTGGTCCGTCGAGCGCCGCCTGCCGACGCGCTTGCGCCTGGGTTCGGACTAGCGTTGAGCGTGACGCTCAGGCCGCGCCCGACGGCCCTTCGATGTCCACCTGATCGAACCAGTTCGACCAGAACAGCGGCCGCCTGAAGCCCACCACGCGCGGGTGCATCAGCGTGGCCTGCACCGGGTGCGTGCGCAGCTTGTAGGGCATCCACACCGCCGCCAGGCGCTTGGCCTGCAGGAAGCCAGCTTCGCGTTCGGGGCCGTCGGGCAGGGCCAGCAGGCGCGCGATGAGTTCGTTCATCTGCGGCAGGTTGAAGCGCGCCAGGTTGATGCCGCCGCTGGCTGCGCCGTCGTAGCGCAGGAAGCCCTGCAGGCCGTCGGGCGAACTGGCGCGGCCGGTGACGGACCACAGCATCAACTTGCCGGCGCGTGCGGCCTTGTATTGCTCGGGCCACTGCGCGGCGCGAAAATCGATGCGCAGGCCCAGGGCGTTCATGTCGCGCTTCATCAACTCATCGAAGCGGCGCGTCTGCTGGTTCGGCTGGGTGGCCATTTCCAGCAGCAGCGGCGCGCCGTCGGGCGTTTCGCGCCAGCCATCGCCGTTGCGGTCGCGCCAGCCGTACAGGTCGAGCAGGGCGCGGGCGCGCGCCGGGTCGTAGCGGCTCATTTCGCTGCGGTAGGCCGCATCGAAGCCGCTCATGTTGACGGTGATGGGCGACTGCGCCGGCACGGCCGAGCCTTCGCGCAGCAGGTCCACCTCGCGCCCCACGTCGATGCCCAGCGCGATGGCGCGGCGCAGTGCCACCTGGGCCGGGGCATAACCGCCGACCAGCGGGTGCTCCATGTTGAACATCGTGTAGTAGGTGCTGGGCAATGTGGCCAGCTCGGCGCGCACGCCGCGGCGGGCAAGGTGTGGTGCGACTTTGTCCGAAAGGCGGCCGGCGGGCAGGGCCATGCCGGTGAATTCGGGCGGCAGCACGATCCAGTCGATCTCTTCGTTCAGGAAGGCCAGCCAGGTCGGCTGCGACTCGTCCATCACGGCCACCTCCACGCGGTCGACCATCGGCAGGCGGCGGCCTTTCAGCCGCGCCAGCACCGCCTGGCCCCAGGAGTCGTCGGCGGCGGGTTGCGCGTCGTAGTAGACCTCGCGGTAGACGGGGTTGCGCTCGAGCACGATGCGTGACGCGCGCCGCCACTCGGCCAACCGGAAGGGCCCGGTGCCCACCGGGTGCTGCATCGACAGCTCGCCGTGCATGGCGATCACCTCGTGCGCCACCGCGCCGGTGGCGCCGTCGGCCAGCTGCTGCGCAAAGCGCGGCCGGCCGGCATCCAGCGTGAAGCGCAAAGTGTGGCGGTCCAGCGCCTGCAGGCCAACGATGGGGCGCGTGTAGTCGAAGGGCTTCTTGCCGTCGATGGCTTCACGGCGCCGCGCCGCCAGGCCGCTGATGCCGCTTTGCTCCAGCGCGCTCCAGGCCGTGCTCTTGTTCGCCGGGTCGGCCAGGCGCATGAAGGAATAGACACAGTCCGCGGCCACCAGCTCGCGCGGCCGGCCGCCGAACGCGGCGTGGGGCGCGAACAGGATGCCCGGGCGCAGGCGCACCGTCCACACCCGGTAGTCGGCCGACGATTCGGGCATGGCCGCGGCCGTGAGCGGGCGCAGCTGCACCGGCCGGGCCAGCGGGTCGTAGCCCAGCAGCGGCTCGAAGATGTGACTGATGATCAAGCCCGACGGCGCGTCACCCGCACGCGCCGGGTCGAAGCCGGTCTCACTGAGGTTGGCGATGCGCAACACCTTGGTGCCCCGCGTTGCAGAGGTGGCGGGGCTGCCCGCCAGCGCCGGCAGGGGCGAAGCGGCGAGCAGCAGGGCGGCTTGGCGCCGGGTCGTCACGCCCCGCAACATGCCAGGTGCGCCCAACGGCCATGGGGCAGGGGTCTGCGGCTCTGCCAAGGCGCCCGGGTCCTCAAACCTGCTTGCCTACCCAGCGCGCCAGCGTGCTGCGCAGGCGTTCTGCGTCGATCGGCTTGGTGAGGAAGTCGTTCATGCCCGAGGCCAGGGCTTCGTCGCGTTCGGTCACGAGCGCCGCAGCGGTGAGGGCGATGACCGGCAGATGGCGGCCGACTTCGCAACCGCGCAGCGCACGGGTGGCTTCGTGGCCGCTCATCACCGGCATCTGCACATCCATCAACACGGCGTCGAAGGGCTGTCCGGCATCGGCTGCCGATTGCGCGGCGGCCACCGCGAGGCTGCCGTTCTCGGCCTGCGCCACCTGCACGCCCCAGCGTTCCAGCATGGCCACGGCGATCACCATGTTGACGGCGTTGTCCTCCACCAGCAGCACGCGGGCACCTTCGAGCCGACCTTCGTCGACGGGCGCAGCGACGCCTTCGGGCGCCGCCACCTTGGGCAGCGGCAGGCGAGCCCAGAAGGTGCTGCCCGCTCCGGGCTGGCTGGTTACGCCCACGGTGCCACCCATCAGCGTGGCCAGCTCACGGCAGATGGACAGCCCCAGGCCGGTGCCTCCGAAGCGCCGGGTGGTGGACTCGTCGGCCTGCGTGAAGGGGCGGAACAGGCGGGCCTGGGTCGCGTCGTCGATGCCGCAACCGGTGTCGCGCACCTCGATGCGCACCCCTTCGCCATCGCGCGACGCCATCAGCACCACCTCGCCCTGGGTGGTGAACTTCAACGCGTTGGTGAGGAAGTTGGTGCAGACCTGGCGCACCCGCAGCGCGTCGCCCTGGACCAGCCCGTGCATGCTGCCGTGCGGGCCGTCCTGCGGGCCGTCCGCGACCTCCAAGCGCAGCGCCAGCCCGTGCGCGGCAGCCAGCGGGGCGTAAGTGCGGTGCAGCGAGTGCAGCAGCTCGCCCAGGTTGAAGGCGTTGCTGTCCAGTTCGAACCGGCCGGCCTCGATCTTGGAGAGATCCAGGATGTCGGAAATGATGCCTGCGAGCGATTGCGCGCTCTCGGCGATCTGCTCCAGGTACTGGCGCCGTCGCGCCTCGTCGATGTCGGGCTGTCGTGCCAGCTGGGCCAGGCCGATCATGCCGTTCAGCGGCGTGCGCAGCTCGTGGCTGGTGTTGGCCAGGAAGGCGCTCTTGGCGCGGCTGGCGGCCTCGGCGTCGTCGCGGGCGCGCGCCAGGGCGCGTTCGAACTGGCGCCGGTCGGTCACGTCTTCGACGATCCACACCGTGCCGCCCAGCGCCGGACGCGCCGGGTCGATGGCGCGGGCCTGGAAGCGCCCGACAAAACGGCTGCCGTCGCGGCGGCTGGCCTCGCGTTCCAGGGTCACCGGCTCGCCGCGGGCCAGTTGCGGCCCCACCTGCGCGCCCAGGTCGGCATGTTCCTGGGCGCTGCCCCACACTGCGGCGCCTGACTGGCCCAGCAGCTGCCCGGGGGCCCAGCCGAACATGTCTTCGAAGCAGCGGTTGGCCAGCACGAAGCGGCTGTCCCGGGTGACGGCAATGCCCACCGACGCGTTGGCCAGGATGGCTTCGCGTTCCATCTGGGTACGCTCGCTCTCGGTCACGTCGCGGGCGTTGATGACAACGTAATCGCGCCGGTCCATTACCAGCCGGGCCGCCGACACCTGCATGGACACCGGCTCGCCGCGCTTGGTCACGAAGGTCACCGGCAGCGCGCTGACCGGGCCGTCCTTGAGCAGCAGGCTGATGAATCGCGCGCGCTCCTCGGCGCTCTTCCATACGCCCAGCTCCAGCGCGGTACGGCCCTTGGCTTCGGCCGCGCTGTAGCCCATGGTGTGCTCGAAGGCCTGGTTGACCATGACATAGCGGCCGCTGACCAGTTCGGTCAGCGTGATGAGGTCAGGGCTGGTGGCCACCAGGTGCGACAACATGGCCTCGGAACGCCGCACCGACTGTTCGGCGGCGTGCCGTTCTGTGTCGTCGACGAAGATCGACAGCGTTGCCGGACCGCCCACGGCCTGCACGCGCACCCCGGTCGTGCGCACCAGCACCTGGCGGCCGTGCACCAGCAGCCGGTAGTCGGTGACGGGCAGCGCAGAGCCCACCGGCAGGGTCTGGAGTTCGTCCATGCGCCGGCGCGCCCGCTCGCGCGAATCGCCGCCCTCGTACGTCGACAGCAGGTCGCGCGCGATCATCGCGTCGAGGTCGGCCGCACCGAACAGCTGCAGGGCCGCCGGGTTGGCGTCGAAGACGCGGCCGTGGCGGTGCAGCACCAGCGGCGTGGGGATGCGGGCGAACAGCTCCTGATACTTGATCTCGGTGGCAGCCAGGGCTTCGCGGGCGGCGCTTTCGGTGGTGATGTCGCGGGCCACGCCCCAGTAGCCCTGGAACAAGCCGCGTTCGTTGAACCGCGGCTCGCCGCTCAACAGCAGCTGGCGCAGGCTGCCGTCGCCGCGCGTCCAGCCCACGGCCACGTCGCGGAACGGCCGGCGCGCGTCCAGGTCGGCCAGCAGGGCGTCCAGCGCATCGGCCTCGCAGGCAAATCGCGGCAACTCCCACGGCACCGCGCCCAGGCCCGAGTCCGCCTGCAGCGCATTGGATTCGTCGCGCAGGTGGGCAGCGACCAGCCGGTACCGGGCGTCGATTTCCCAGTAGGCGTCCACGGCCAGCGCCAGCAGGCTGCGGTAGCGTTGCTCGCGTGCCTGGGCGGCCCACAGGCCGCTGGCTGAAGCCCGCCATATCACCACGCCCGTGGCCAGCCCGGCGGCCAGCAGCAGCCACAGCGCGCCGACTTGCACGGCCAGGCTCGGCGGCACGCCGCCCGGGAAGGCAGCCCCCAGCCAGGGCACGGCGGCCAGCGCCAGCGCAGACACCAGCGCCAGCGCCAGCGCCGGGCGCCAGCCGGCGGCGGTGCACAGCAAGCACACCACCAGCGCCAGCGCCGGCATTGCCGGTGAAGCCAGGCCCCAGCCCAGCAGCACGGCAGAACCCAACAACAGCGGCACATGCAAGAACAACAGCGAAAGCATTGCGGGGATGAGTGCCCGGCGTGGCAAGCGTGTGCATACCGCAGCCAGCAGGGCCATGGCGGCGAAGAGGCCGGCCGTTGGCAGGGCGTTCGGGGCGCCGGCATGCAGGGTGGCCAGAATCAGGCCGGCCACAGCCAGGCAGGCCGCGAAGCCACCGAAGAACAGGCGCAATGCCCGCGACGACACTGGCAGCGTCGGCAAACTCACCCGGCGTGACGGCTCGGGCAGGTCGGGGGTTTCTTCGGCCAAGTCCACAGGCTGGCGTGGTCAGCGGTTGCCCGCATCGGGCCGCAGGTCGGCCCGCGTGGCCAGGGCCACGGCGCGCGCGGCGGCAGCGAAGTCCGCGCCCACGCTGGCATACAACACGGCGCGCGACGAGCTGACCACGATGGGGCCGCCGGGCCGCCAGCCGGCGCGCACGGTGGCCTGGGCGTCGCCACCTTGCGCGCCGATGCCGGGGATCAACAGCGGCAGCGTCGGCGCCAGTTCGCGCACGCGGGCCACTTCGCGCGGGTAGGTCGCACCCACCACCAGCCCCAGTTCGGCACCGCGGCCCCACTCGCCTGCGGCCAGCCGGGCGATGTGTTCATACAGCAGCTCGCCGCCGAAATGTCCGGACACCAGCGCCTGCGCCTGCAACTCGTCGCCACCGGGGTTGGACGTGCGGCACAGCAGGATCAGCCCGCGGCCGTCGTAGGCCTTGTACGGCTCGATCGAGTCCAGCCCCAGGTAGGGGCTCAGCGTGACGGCGTCCGCCCCGTAACGCACGAAGGCCTCGCGCGCGTACTGCGCCGCCGTGGCCCCGATGTCGCCGCGCTTGGCGTCCAGAATCACCGGGATGCCGGGAGCGGTGGCATGGATGTAGGCGATGAGCCTTTCCAGCTGGTCTTCGGCGCGCTGCGCGGCGAAGTAGGCGATCTGCGGCTTGAAGGCGCAGACCGTGTCCCTGGTGGCGTCGACGATGGCCGCGCAGAAATCGAAGATGCGCGCCGGGTCGTCCCGCCAGGCGCCGGGGAACTTTGCCGGTTCTGGGTCCAGCCCCACGCACAGCAGCGATGCGTTGCGCGCCTGCGCGGCGGCGAGCTGGGCGGTGAAGCTCACTCCCATCGCCGCGCCAGGCTTTCGGCCAGCCCGGTGTAGCGGGCCGGGGTCAGGTCCAGCAGGCGCTGCTTCTCGGACTCGGGCAGCGCCAAGCCCTGGATGAAACCCTGCATCAGATCGCGCGTCATGGGCTTGTCGCGCGTGAAGGCCTTGAGTTGTTCGTAGGGCTCGGGCAGGCCGTGACGGCGCATCACCGTCTGGATGGGTTCGGCCAGCACTTCCCAGGCAGCGTCCAGGTCGGCAGCGAGCGCGGCTTCGTTGACCTGCAGCTTGTTCAGTCCGCGCAGCAGGCTGTCGTGCGCCAGCACCGTGTAGCCCAGCGCCACGCCCATGTTGCGCAGCACGGTGCTGTCGGTCAGGTCGCGCTGCCAGCGGCTGAGCGGCAGCTTGCGGCTCATATGCCCCAGCAACGCATTCGCCAGACCGTAGTTGCCCTCGGCGTTCTCGAAGTCGATGGGGTTGACCTTGTGCGGCATGGTGCTCGAGCCCACCTCGCCGGCCCGGGTGGCCTGCTTGAAGTAACCCAGCGAGATGTAGCCCCAGACATCACGCGCCCAGTCGGTCAGGACGGTGTTGGCGCGCGCCACCGCGTCGAACAGCTCGGCCAGGCCGTCGTGCGGTTCGATCTGCGTCGTGTAGGCGTTGAAGGCCAGGCCCAGCCTGCCGTCCACCACCTGGCGGCTGAAGGCTTCCCAGTCGACATCGGGGTAAGCCGCGACGTGCGCGTTGTAGTTGCCTACCGCGCCGTTCATCTTGGCCGGCAGCGGCACCGCGGCGATGCGCGCGCGTGCGGTGGCCAGGCGCGCGGCCACGTTGGCCACCTCCTTGCCCACGGTGGTGGGGCTGGCGGTCTGGCCATGGGTGCGGCTGAGCATGGGCACGCCGGCCAGGGTGGTGGCCAGGGCGTGCAGGCGCTCGGCGACGGCGTCCAGCGCCGGCAGCAGCACCTGTTCGCGGGCGGCCTGCAGCATCAGCGCGTGGCTGGTGTTGTTGATGTCTTCGCTGGTGCACGCGAAGTGCACGAACTCGGCCGCGGCCTGCAACTCGGCCTGGCCTTCGAAGCGCGACTTCAGCCAGTACTCCACGGCCTTGACATCGTGGTTGGTGGTCTTCTCGATGTCCTTGATGGCCTGTGCATCGGCCTCGCTGAAGCGCAGCACCAGACTGCGCAGCATGCCGCGCCCCGATTCCGACAAGGGCTCGAATTCGAAGAGGCCGGCGTCGGACAAGGCGATGAACCACTCGACCTCGACCTGCACGCGGCGGTGCATCAGGCCGAATTCCGACAGCAGCGGGCGCAGCGCAGCCATCCTGGGGGCGTAGCGGCCGTCCAGTGGCGACAGGGCGGTGAGCGGGGAATGGTCCATGCGGGTCGGCTGTCCTGTCGGCGGGCCTGGGGGCGATCGGAGTGCGAAATTCGTGCCACGCCGGATGTAACAATCATTTTAGGCGTCGTCCATCCGCCGGCCACTGCTGTCCACCCTGACTGTGCCCGGTTCCTGGGTGCCCCGAATCAACCCATGCCCTTGCAACGCCGTCACGCCCTCGCCGCCCTGGCCTTGACCGCCGCCGTGCCGACCTGGGCGCAAGCACCGCCCCGGTTGCGGGTGGCCGGCGTCTACACCGTGCCGGTGACGCAGCCCTGGGTGGGCCGTATCGACGCCGCGCTGAAGGTAGCCGCAGCGCGCGGCGACATCGACTACATCGCCGTCGACAACGTGTCCGCCGCCGCTTACGCAGGCGCGCTGCGCCAGCAGGTGGCTGCCGGCGTCAAGCTGATCGTCGGCGAGTCCTTCAGCGTCGAGGCCGCGGCGCGCCAGGTGGCGCGCGAGTTCCCGACCACGGTCTTCCTGATGGCCAGCAACGGCCGGCCTCGGGCACCCAACTACAACGTCTTCGACAACCACATCCACGAGGCCGCCTACCTGTCGGGCATGGTGGCCGGCGGCATGAGCGCCAGCGGCAAGGTCGGACTGGTCGCGGGCTTCCCGGTGCCCGAGGTCAACCGCCTGATGAACGCCTTCATGGCCGGCGTGCGCGACACCAACCCGCGGGCCCGGTTCATCGTGCGCTTCATCGACAGTTGGTTCGACCCAGCCGCTGCGCGCCAGGCGGCGCTGGCCCTCATCGACCAGGGCGCCGACCTGCTGTATGCCGAACGCCCTGGCGTGGTCGAGGCCGCGCAGGAAAGGCGCGTGCTGGCCATCGGCAACGTGGCGGACCTGCAGGCGCAGTTCCCCGACACGGTGGTGGCCAGTGCGTTGTGGGACATGCAGCCCACCATAGACGAAGCCGTCAAGGTGGTGGCCGCCGGCACGCTGTTCGCGCGCGACTACGCACGCTACTCGTCACTGCGGCTGAAGGGCTCGTCGCTGTCGCCGCTGGGCAGCTTCGAAGGCCGTGTGCCCGTGGCCGTGATGGAGCGCGTCAAGGCGCGCACGGCGGCCATCGTGTCGGGAGCCTTCGTGGTGCGTGCGGACCCGGGCACGCCCCGGTCGACCCTGCCATGACGGTCGCCGTCAAGGCGCTGGTGTTCGACGTCTTCGGCACCGTGGTCGATTGGCACGGCAGCATCGCCGCGGAGGTGCAGCGTCTGGGTCTGCCGGTGGACGGCAGCGCGTTTGCGCTGGACTGGCGTGCCGGCTACCAGCCGGCGATGCAGGAAGTGCGCAGCGGCACGCTGCCGTGGATGCACATCGACGCGCTGCACCGGCGCATCCTGGACGGCGTCCTGGCGCAACGCGGCATCACGCTGCCCGACGCCCAGGCGGCCGAACTCAACCGCGTCTGGCACCGCCTGAATCCGTGGCCCGACAGCGTGGCGGGGCTCTTGCGTTTGAAGTCGCGGTATCCGATCGCCACCCTGTCCAACGGCAACCTGTCGCTGCTGGTGGCCATGGCGCGGCACGGCGGGCTGCCGTGGGACGCCGTGCTTAGCGCCGAACTCTTCCACCACTACAAGCCCGACCCCGAGGTTTACCGGGGTGCGGCGCGACTGCTGGACCTGGCCCCGCAAGAATTGTTGATGGTGGCCGCCCACCCCGGCGACCTGCGCGCCGCTGCCGCCTGCGGTCTGCGCACGGCCTACGTGCCGCGGCCGCTGGAGCGTGGCGCAGGCGGCGCGATGGAACCCTGGACCGAGGGCGAGTTCGACATCGTGGCCGGCGACTTCATAGGCCTGGCGGACCACCTGGGTGCGTGAGGCGACTGGCCGGTCAGACCAGGAAGGCCCACACGCCCACGCCCATCATCGCCAACGCCAGCGTCACCATGTACAGCCCGGACACCACGCCCGCACGCCACAGCCGCGGCCATCGCCGGCCGCCATAGACGCGGCCCATCGAGAGCCACGCGTACACGGGCACGGCCGCCATTGCCAGGCCCGACATCCAGCCCCAGGGCGCCATTGCCAGCGCAATCATCAGGAACCAGAAGGTGTGCAGGTGCAGCGCGTACACCAGGTGCTCGGTGTAGCGCAGGTGGCGGTTCCAGTACACCAGCTTCAGCCACAGCGCAAAGCTGGGCAGCACCACGAACAGCGCCGCGCCCAGATGGGCCACGAAGCGCTCGCCCAGTTGCTGCATGGCGCCGGCCAGGGCCTCGGGCTTGAGGTCGATGCGTCGCTGTATGCGCTTGCACACCCAGGCCGGCAGGTCGGTGCAGAAGAACACGCCGTCCCTGAGCCCGGCACGTCCCACGCCAAGGCTGACCGTGGCATTGCGCGCCTCCCCGGCGTCGAACTTCACGCTGTCCGGCGAATCGATGTTGATGCTGGCCACCATGCGCACCATCAGCAGCACGACCAAGCTGATCGTCAGGTACAGCCGCAGCGGCAGCACATAGTGCTTGCGCCGGCCCGCCAGATACTGCCGCGTCAGCTCGCCGGGTTTGAACAGCAGCAGCTTGAGCGTGCGCCAGAGCGCGCCCTCGGTGGCGAAGTAGGCACCGCCGAACTGCTGGATGAATTCGCCGATGCGCGGCGGCCGGATGTGGCTCTCCTGGCCGCAAGCCGGGCAGAAGCGAGGCGGCGGCGCGAGAAAGGGTTCGCTGCAATTGGCACAGGCCACGGGAGCGGGTTCGAAGACGGCGGGGGCCTCTGCCATGACCTGCACGGTAGCGCAGATCGGACCCCATCCGCCCCGCCACGCGCCTGTGCCGCGAGCGCCACAATCGCGCATCGCACCCCTGCTGCTGCCCCGCCCCTATGCCAGACATTGCCGCCGCCACGACACCCGAACGGTCACCCCTGGGCGCACTCAAGCTCGGCGCGCGCAGCAGCGGCAAGGGTCGGCGCAAGCGGCGCCTGTGGCCGTGGGCGCTGGGTCTGGTGGCCGTGGCCGTTGCCGCCTTCATGCTGTCGGGCCAGCGCCGCGCCGAGGTCCAGTCCAGCGCCGTGCAGACCGCCTACCCTTCGGCCCAGTACGCGCAGCTCACGGCCTCGGGCTACGTGGTGGCCCAGCGCCGCGCGGCGGTGTCCAGCAAGGCCACCGGCCGGCTGCTGGAGCTGCGCGTGCGTGAAGGCAGCACCGTGAAATCCGGCGACCTGATCGCCCGGCTCGACGCGTCGGACGTGCAGGCCGCCGTGCAGTCGGCCCAGGCCGGGGTGGCGCAGGCGCTGGCCGGGCTGCGCCAGGCCGAGGCGGGCGTGGCGCAGACCCGCGTCGAGCAGGCCAACGCTGACGCCGAACTGCAGCGCGCGCTGGGTCTGCAGGCCCAGGGCTTCATCTCGGCGCAGGGCATCGACGCCGCGCGCCGCCGTGCCGACGCCGCGCGTGCCAGCGTGGTCTCGGCGCAGGCTGCCGTGGGCTCGGCGCAGGCGTCTCAGGCCCTGGCCGCAGCGCAGTTGAAGGCCCAGACCGTCAACCGCGACAACACCGAAATCCGCGCACCCTTCGACGGCGTGGTGCTGGTGAAGAACGCCAACGTCGGCGACATGATCACGCCGTTTTCCAGCGCGGCGGGCTCGCAGGGCGCCGTCGTCACCATGGCCGACATGGGCACGCTCGAAGTCGAGGCCGACGTGTCCGAGGCCAACGTCGGCAAGGTGCGTGCCGACCAGCCGGTCGAGATCACGCTCGATGCCTTGCCCGAGCTTCGCCTGGCCGGCAGCGTGGCCCGCATCGTGCCTACGGTGGACCGCGCCAAGGCCACCGTGATGACGAAGATCCGCTTCGCCAGGATCGACCCGCGCGTGCTTCCCGAGATGAGCGCCAAGGTGGTGTTCCTGTCGCAGGCCCCGGGCCCGGGCGACGCCACGCCGGTCGCGGCCGTCAACCCCAAGACGGTGGTCGACCGCGATGGCAGCAAGACCGTGTTCCGCATCGCCGACGGCAGCGTGCAGGCCGTGGCGGTGACGCCGGGCCGTGCCCTGGGCGACGCGCTGGAGATCACGGGCGCTGCGCTCAAGCCCGGCGACAAGCTGGTGCTGTCGCCCGGCGAGAAGATGCGCAGCGGCGACAAGGTCACGGTCAGTGGCAAATAGGTCGCAAGCAGGGCGACCCGGTGGGCAGTGAGGAGCGGCAATTGAACGAAGCCACCACGCCGCTGATCCGCATCCGCGACCTGAGCAAGGCCTACCAGCGCGGTGGCCAGGACATCCCCGTGCTGGTGCACATCCGGCTCGACGTGGCTGCCGGTGAATTCGTGGCGCTGATGGGTCCCAGCGGATCGGGCAAGAGCACGCTGCTCAACTTGATCGCCGGCATCGACCAGCCCAGCAGCGGCACCATCGAGATCGGCGGCGTCGACATCGCCACGCTGTCCGACGGCCAGCTGGCCGACTGGCGCGCCGCCAATGTTGGCTTCATCTTTCAGTTCTACAACCTGATGCCGGTGCTGACGGCCTTCGAGAACGTCGAGCTGCCGCTGCTGCTGACGGGCTTGACGGCTCGTGAACGCCGCGAGCGCGTGACGCAGGTGCTGGCCCTGGTGTCGCTGAGTGACCGCGAGGACCACTACCCCAACGAGCTGTCCGGCGGCCAGCAGCAGCGCGTGGCGATAGCCCGCGCGCTGGTCACCGACCCGGCGCTGATCGTGGCCGACGAGCCGACCGGCGACCTCGACCGCCACACTGCAGAAGACGTCCTGACGCTGCTGGAGCAGCTCGTGACGGGCCTGGGCAAGACCATCGTCATGGTCACCCACGACCCCAAGGCGGCATCGCGCGCGCAGCGCGTGGTTGAGCTGGAAAAGGGACTGCTGGTGGACGCAGTCAAGGCGTGAATCAGGCCACGAATCGGGGCGCAGGGCGGGGCGCCGGGTACAGCGCAAGGCCGCCCGGGTTCAGGTTCCCGCGCCGCCGGCCGATAACCGGTCGATGAGCCCTCACCGCACCGTCTGGCGCCGCACCGTGGAATCGTTGCGCGTGCGCCTGGCTTTGGCTGCCACGGTGGTGGTGGTGGCCTGTGTGGGGACCACGTCGCATTTGGTGCTCGACGAGGTCGAAGCGCGCAGCGAGCTGGCCGTGCTGGACCTGGAAGCGTCGAACGCCGAGCGCATGGCGATGCTGGTGAACAACCGTGTGGTGTCGTTGCAGAACGCCTTGGGTGCCGCGGTCAAGGTGGTGCCCGAAGCCGCCACACAAGACGCCCCTGCGGCGGCCGAGTTCCTGCGCCACAAGGTCGTGCTGACAACGATGTTTTCCAGCGTGGTGATGTCCGACGCCGACGGGCAGCTGCTCGCCGTCAGCGATGGCAAGGGGGTGCGCACGGAACGACAGAACATTGCCGACCGGCCGTACTTTCAACAAACCGTCAAGGAAGACCGGGCCATCGTCAGCGCGCCGATACTGGGCCGGTTGTCGAATGAACCCATCATCGTGCTGACCGCGCCCGTGCGCGACAGCCAGGGCCGCGTGAAGGCCGTGATGGTCGGTGTCATGCGCCTGGCCTCGCGCAACCTGCTCGACGATCTGACCCAGGCCGGCACCATGGGCACCGACCCCGTGCTGACCTTCATCGCCGACAGCGCCGGCCGCATCCTTTCGCACCCCGACCCGAAGAAGGTGATGCAGCTGATGGAAGACGAGCCCGGCATGGCCACCTATGCCCGGCGCTGGGTGGCGCAAGGCAGGCCCGTCGAACCCACAGGCAGCGCCATGCATCTCGACGACCACTTCATCGCCAGCGCGGGCGTGGCGCAAACCGACTGGATGGTGTTCCGTGTCGCGAAGGACGACGCCCTGCTCGGCGGCGTGGCCGCGGCGCGGGCCTCCAGCGGTCGCATCGGCATCGTCGTGGCCGTGGTTGGCGGCCTGGTGATGCTGCTGCTGCTGTTCCAGGCACTGCGGCCGCTGCACCGCCTGCATCAACACACCTTGCGGCTTTCAGACACGGGCGCCGATCTGGAAGTGGGCTGGCCCCAGGCAACGGGCGAACTGGGTGAACTCAGCGCGGCCCTGCAGCGGGCCATGTCCCAGCGCGTGGCGCAGGAGATGAAGAATCTGGTGCTGGCCGGGCAGATGCGCAGCTTGCTCGCCGCATCGCCGGTGGGCATCGTCTTCACCAAGGACGGCTTGATCCAGACCAGCAGCGACGAGTTCGACCGGCTCTTCGGCTACGAGGCGGGCGCCCTGGTGGGCCGTTACCCGCGCGAGTTGTACGCGGCCGAGGCCGACCACACCGACCTGGTGGCCAGGATGCGGGAGGCATTCGCCCGGGGCGAGCCGTGCTTTGGTGAATGGCTGTTCAGCCGCCGCGACGGCAGCCAGTTCTGGGGCCGCTTGAACGGCCGCCCGGTCGAGAACGGCAACGCCAGGGCCGGCACGTTGTGGCTGGTCGAGAACGTGACGCAGCGCCGCGAAGCACGTGAAAGGCTGTCGTGGGCAGCCACCCACGACGCCTTGACGCGCCTGCTCAATCGCGACGCCTTCGAAGCGCGCTTGAACGCGCTGCTGCCGCGCCTGTCGGCGCAGGCCCCGGCCACGCTGCTGGTTATCGACCTGGACCGCTTCAAGGCCGTCAACGACAACGCCGGCCACGCCGCGGGCGACGTCGTGTTGCAGGAAGTGGCCCGCCTGCTCGTCACCCATGTGCGCGGCAGCGACGCGGTGGCGCGCCTGGGTGGCGACGAGTTCGCCATGCTGCTGTCGCAGTGCGACGTGGTTGCAGCACAGCGCATTGCCGAACTGGTGCGCGAAGGCGCGCAGGCCATCGGCACCACCGTGCAAGGGCAGCGCCTCACCATCGGCACCAGCATCGGTGTGCTCGAACTGCGTGGCCAGCACGGCGACGCCGCCAGCGCGCTCAAGCTGGCCGACAGCGCGTGCTACGAAGCCAAGCACGCCGGCCGCAACACCGTGCGCGTCGCCGCCACGCCCCCGCTGCGCGTGGTGTCGGGGTAAGCCACCCGATCCGGTCAGCCCGGACGCGCATTCACTTCGACGCGATGACGGCGATCTCGACCAGCACGTCGCGCGGCAGGCGAGCCACCTCCACGGTGGCGCGGCCCGGGGGCGCGATTTTGAAGTACTCGCCGTAGACACGGTTCATGGCGGCGAAGTCGTTCAGGTTCTTCAAATACACGGTGGACATGACGACGTTGTCATGCGTCATGCCCTGCGCCTTGAGCTTGGCGCCGATGTAGTCGAGCACGAGCTTGGTTTGCTCGTCGATCGTGGTGCCCTGGATCGCGTTGCCGGCCTTGTTGAGGGGAATCACGCCCGCAAGGAAGTACAGGTTGCCGGTCTGAACCATCTGTGAGTACGGGCCGATGGCCGGATACACGTCGGTGGTGGTGTGGATGGTCTTGCCGGTGCTGGCGCAGCCGGCGAGCACGGCGCTGAGGGTGAGCGCCAAGGCGCTGGCAATTCGGGTCGTCGACACGGTTGTTTTCTCCTGAGTGGGTCGGGTGGCGGGGCAGGTCTCTGGAACTGCCCCTGCTTTCTAAGGCCGGCCCGACGCCCTGCATAAATCCCTGCTGTCCGTGGGTGTTCGTATCGCAACATCTGCGGGTGCCCACTGATGGCGCTCAAGTACGCTGGTCCGTGGCCGATAACCGAAAGACGACCCCCGGAGAAACCGCCATGCAGACTTCCGCCCAACCCGTCGCCCACACCTTTACCAGCGCGAATCCGCACGCGCTGGCCGCCATCCTGGAGGCGAGCGAGACCAAGCGCATCATCGCGGCCACCGACATCTTCGACCTCGCAGGCACCAAGCTGTGGGCGCGGGACCAGCCGGTGTCGGCGTCGTTGCAGCGCAAGTTGCTGGACCGCCAACTGCGCCAGCCGCTGGAAAGCTGCCTGGTCGTCGAAGACGGCGTCACATCGCAGACCCTGGTGCAAGCCCTGCGCAACCTGGTCGACGCCGACTCGCCGCTCGGCACCTTGCTGCGCCCGCACGGCGCCAGGCTGATGCGCGAAGCCGCGCACCTGCCGCTGCACCCGGTGGCCTGCCTGCTGTTGACGGCGGCCCAGAAGGCGCGCCCGACGACCTACGAACACGCCATGGCGGCGATGGCGCTGAACGGCGCGCTGATGGCTGGCCACGGCGGCGACACGCCCGAGATTCGCCTCGCGATGCTGTGCGGCCTGCTGCACGACATCGGCGAGATGTACATCGACCCCCGCCACGGCGAGCTCGAGGCCGACCGCGAGCTGGACTTCACCAGCTACCAGCAACTGGTGGTGCACCCCCACGTGGGGCAGCTCCTGCTGACCCAGCTGACCAACTACCCCGGCGCCGTGTCGCGCGCGGTGGCCGAGCACCACGAAAGACTCGACGGCTCGGGCTACCCGCACGCCCGGCATGGCGACAGCCTGTCGCCCCAGGGCCGGCTGCTGGCCGTGACCGAAGGCGTGCTGGGCGCCCTGCGCAGCCCCTTTGACCACCTGCTGCATGCCAGCGTGGCGCTGCGCGCCGTGCCCGGCGAGTTCGACCTGCACTGGGTCGGCCAGATCAGCCAGGCGGCCTGCGCCCAGCCGCCCCAACAGGCGGTGATGGAGCCGGCCGACATCCAGGCCCGGCTGACCGCGCTGGGCCAGGTGCTGGCTCAGGCCGAGGCCCATGTCGCCCAGCACACCGCACAGGCCACGCTGCCGGCGCTGCAGGGCGCACTCGGGCTGGCGACATTCCTGCTGACCCGCCTGCGTACCGGCTGGAACGAAAGCGGCCTGTGGATCCCACAGGCCCTGGTCAGCGCCGACGCGGCCGAGGTCGAAGCGCTGGAAGACGAGCTCTACGTCCGCCTGCGCGGCGTGCAGCGCGCCACGCTGTTGCTGGCCGGGCAGCTGCCGGCGCCCGAGGCGGCGTCGCTGGGCGAGCTCTGCGATTCGCTGGCGATGGGTTGACGGCGGACGTAACTTTAGCTGGCGGTGGTTGATTTGCTGTGATAGCCTGAATTGAGAGGTAAGGTCTTAAATCAAATACGCGGGAGACTCGCCATGGTTCGCTGGTCATTTGCGGTGCTCCTCGCAGCCAGCACCGCCGCGCCGGCGGCGCTTGCGGTGCCCTTCTTGAGCGTGTCCGACAGCTACGCCAACAACATTTGGGTGCCACCTGCAGCGTGTCTAGCCGACACCAGCACCCTGCCGAGTCCGGCGTGTACTCCGTCAATCACCACGCTCACCGGACCACCGGCCGGGTTCCGCCTGAATCGCACGAACACAGCGCCTGGAGCCGGCGCCTTCACCCGCGCGACCTCATTCGACAACGGTGTGTTGACCGCCGGCGCGGAGGGCAGCGGAACTAAGAATATCGCTGCGCGGTCGCAGTTTGTCGAGAGTTATAACTACGTCGGCCCCGCGAGCACGCCGTTTCTGGTGCCCTTCAAGATAGACCGATTCAGTCTCGGCACGACGTCGTTCTTTCCGGGCGATCTCCAGACAGCGCAGATGACGATCACGATCGACATCACCACGAACAGCATCTTGACCAACGTCGCCACGCTTGACTGGAAAGCCCAGAGCGACTCGGTGACCGCCTTCACCTTGACGCCAGCGCCGACGCCGGTCGCTGGCGTGACGCTCGCTGCAGGATTTCTCAGTTTCGCTGGCGTCACAACTCCCAACACCGCCACGTCGGTCAATGGACCGGGCGGCGTCATGATGGTCGATCTCGGCTCCTTCGCGGTCGGGCAGTCGTTCACACTCAACTATCGGATGGCGTGTCGAACCGTCGGTAGCGGAGCCGGATCGTCGTTCTGCATCGTCGGCGATCCGTTCGCGATCCCGAGCGGGCCGGGCTTCGACCTGATGGGGCTGGCAACGCCGGTGCCGGAACCGGCGACATGGGCATTGCTCGTCGTCGGTCTGGGGATTTGCGGGACCGCATTGCGCGACCGCCGTGCGACGGTACCGCGCGTGGCTTGAAGGTTGTGGGTTCGGTGCCGGTATCAGGCGCCGCCGATCTGGCCGCGATGCCATTCAAGAACTAGCGCGCGAGCGCCGCTGGACTTGGCCGTGCCATCATCGCCGCGGTCATGTTCATCTTCCGACTGCTGCTCAAGAACGCCTTTCGCCACCGGCTGCGCACGCTGCTGACGATGGTGGGGCTGGTGGTGGCGGTGTGTGCCTTCGGCATGCTGCGCACCATCGTCGACGCCTGGTATGCCGGCGCCGAGGCCAGTTCCAGCACGCGCTTGATCACGCGCAGCGCCACCAGCCTGACGGTGCCGCTGCCGCTGGCCTATGCCGAACGCATCCGTGCCGTCGACGGCGTCACCGGCGTGAGCTGGAGCAACTGGTTCGGCGGCATCTACCAGAGCGAGCGCAATTTCTTCCCGCAGTTCGCGGTCGACGGGCCGACCTACCTGCCGCTGTACCCTGAATTCCTGATCAGCGACGACCAACGCGTGGGCTGGCTGCGTGACCGCAAGGGCGCGCTGGTGGGGCGCAAGCTGGCCAGCAAGTTCGGCTGGCAGATCGGCGACAGCGTGCCGCTGAAGAGCAGCATCTACCCGGGCGAGTGGAGCTTCGTCATTCGCGGCATCTACGACGGTGTCGACGCCAGCGTCGACGAAAACCAGATGCTCATCCACTGGGCCTTCCTGAACGAGACGATGCGCGCGCGGGCGGCCGGGCGGCGCAGCGATTCGGTGGGTGTGTACGTCACCGGCATCCGCGACCCCGCCAACGCCGCCCTGGTGTCGCAGCGGGTAGACGCGCAGTTCCGCAATTCGCGCGCCGAGACGCTGACCGAAACCGAGAAGGCGTTCCAGCTCGGCTTCGTGGCCATGAGCGAGGCCATCCTGTTGGCGCTGCAGGCGGTGAGCTACATCATCGTGGTCATCATCATGGCGGTGATGGCCAACACCATGACGATGACGGCGCGCGAACGCCTGGCCGAGTACGCCACGCTCAAGGCGCTGGGCTTTCCGCCCGGCTTCGTGGTGAGGCTGCTGTTCGGCGAGAGCTTGTTGATCGCAGCCATCGGCGGGCTGGCCGGGGTGTTGATCACCATCCCGCTGGCCGCCGCGTTTGCCGGCGCCACGGGCAGCCTGTTCCCGGTGTTCCGCGTCTCGGGCACGACCGTCGCGCTGCAGTTCGGCGCGGCGCTGTTCGTGGGTCTGGTGGCTGCCGCCTGGCCTGCCTGGAAGATGAGCCGCATCGACATCGTGGCCGGGCTGCGCCACGTGGCTTGACGAAATCAGGCAGAAGTCGCGACAGACGCCCCCGACACACGCGCCGCGCCCTCGGCCATCACCGCCAGCTTGGCGTAGACGATGTCTTCGTCCACCGCACCAAACCCGGCGAAGGTGCCGAAGC
>ENA-OBIT01000049-OBIT01000049.1-metagenomes-genome-assembly--contig:-NODE-49-length-41931-cov-4.65782_pt1 | contig 41931 bp, 39 predicted proteins | sample MGYA00153386_OBIT01 | MGnify analysis MGYA00153386
TCCAGGATGGCCCGCCGTGACAGAACCGGCCGGCCGGCGAACCAGCCGGCGAACAGCCCGCGAACCAGCCCGTTAATCGCCCACCGCGCGCGCCCCATCCCCCCACCACAAAAAGAGAGGCATTCCATGACGATTTCCCCCCGAGTTGTCGGCCTGCTGGCCCTCGCAGCGGCATGCGTCACCGCTGCCGCACCTGCGGCGGCACAAGTCACGTTCTACGAGAACGATGATTTCCAGGGCCGCAGCTACAGCACAAGCGGCGCCGTCAGCAGCTTTTTGGACCGCGGCTTCAACGACCGCGCGTCGTCCATCGTCGTCACCAGCAAGCGCTGGGAGGTGTGCGACGACGTGCGCTACGGCGGCCGTTGCATGGTGTTGCGTCAGGGCAGTTACCCGTCGCTGCGCGCGATGGGCATGAACGACCGCATCTCCAGCGTGCGCCCCGTGCAGATGAACGCCGCCGTGGCCGACGACCGCTATGGCCCGGCCCCGCCAGCAGCTTCGCCCTGGCGCAAACGCAGCGGTGAACAGCTGTTCGAGGCCCCGGTGTCCGAGGCCCGCGCCATCATGGGCTCGGAACAGCAGCGCTGCTGGATGGAGAAGCAGGACGTGGTCGTGGACGGCAAATCGCGCAGCAATGTGCCCGGTGCAGTGCTGGGCGCGGTGCTCGGCGGCGTCATCGGCCACCAGATCGGCGGTGGCACCGGACGCGACATCGCCACCGTGGGCGGCGCGGTCGCGGGCGGTGCGTTGGGTTCGCGTGTGGGCGCCGACGGTCGCAGGACGGAATCACGCGACGTGCAGCGTTGCAGCGCGGCACCCAACGAGCGCGGCGTGGAGTACTGGGACGTCACGTACAGCTTCCGCGGCCAGCAGCACCACGCGCAACTCAAGCAGCCGCCCGGGCCCACCATCACCGTCAACGGGCAAGGCGAACCCCGGGAGTGAGCTGCATCGTCGCCGACCAACGCGGCACGCTGGAGGCTCGGGGCCGACGGCCACTACCGTGACCGTTGCCGTGACCGTGACCTCTCGCAGCACCCTGAAAGTGTTATGTGAGGCTCACGGCCTGGGACGCGAGGGTTGTTCAGACTTTTGGCCAGAAGCTTCACCGCGATGGAGCCTGAACCAAGCTGTGCCGGCGGGCTCACGACAATGCCGGCATGAGCCTGGACCTGTCCCCAGACCACGAAGCCAGCGAAGCCAGAGAATTCAGCGAAGGCGCCACGGACGGGACAGCGCCAGCCTCGACCTACACGGTCTCGGTTCGCTCGCTGCGCGAATTCACGGCCAAGGGCGGCGACCTGGACAGGCGCTTCACGCCCTCGGCCACTGCCCTGGAAGGCATCTACGGCCAGCAGACGGTGGCCAACCGCCGGGGCGCGGACTACGAGACCGAGATCGCCCTGGACGGCCGGTGCGGTCTCCTGCGCGTTCGGGGGCGCGCCGATGGCTACGACCCGCGGCGGCGCTGTCTAGAAGAGATCAAGACGATCCGTGGCCATCCGGACGAGATCCCCGACAACCGCCGGCATCTGCACTGGGCGCAACTGCAAACCTACGGGGCTTTGTTCTGCCAGGCGCGGGCGCTGGCGGAAGTGGCGCTGGCGCTGGTGTACTTCGACGTCGTGACGCAGTCCGAAGTGGAACTTCGGCAGGTTTACGGGGCGGCTGAACTAGATCAACTCTTCAAGACGCGATGCAGGGCGTTTGCGGGCTGGGCGGCACAGGAGGCCACGCACCGTGCGGCCCGCGACGCGGCGCTGGGGTCACTGGCGTTCCCCGAAGTGGCATTTCGGCAGGGCCAGCGCGATCTGGCCGAGGCCGTCTACCGCACGGCGGTCAGCCGGCCTGCGCGACGGCAGCGCAGGGCAGGCCTTGCGGGTGCTGACCCTGGTGGCCAAAGAGCAGGCCTGCGAACACCCCGACAAGGCCTGCCATCCCGACTCCTGCCCGCTGGCCAGCGGTTTCTACAACCGACTTCCGGCCGCGCGTCAGCAGGCCGTGAGCGAAGGCTGGCTGGATGCAGCCAAGAAACGCCGTGTCGCCCTGCGCCACGGGATCTGCCCCTACTACCTGGGCCAGGAACTGATGCGCTGGGCGGACGTTCTGGTGGGCGACGTGCACCACCTGTTCGACAGCAAGGGCCAACTCTGGGGCCTGATGTTCGATGTGCAAACCTCGGCGGCGCGTGTCAGGCCGTCCGCTGCGGCTTCGGCGACGGCCGCAAACGATGCGACTGACGCGGTGCTGTGCGTGCGCAACGTGGCGCCCGCGATTTTCCTGCGCCAGCGTTTTGCCGCCCTGCACAGCATCACGCTGTTCTCCGCCACGCTGTCGCCGCCGGGTTATGCGATCCAGTTGCTCGGCCTGCCGCCGAACACGGCCTGGATCGATGTACCACCGGCATTCGCCGCTGAGCACCTGACCGTGCGGGTGGCGGCAGTCCTGTCCACACGCTATGTTGATCGCGGCCGCTCCCTGCGGCAGCTGGTGGCGGTCATCAGCCAGCAGTTCGATGCGCACCCTGGCAACTATCTGGCCTTTTTCAGCAGCTTCGACTATGGACAAGGCCGCATCGCTATTGGCGCTGGCGCGGCCGGACATCCCGCAGTGGCAGCAAGACCGGCGCATGGGCGCCCAGGCGCGACAACGCTTCCTGGGCCGCTTTGAGCCCCACGGGCGCGGTGTCGGTTTCGCCGTTCTGGGCGGGGTGTTCGCCGAGGGCGTCAACCTGCCGGGCTCGTTGCTGATCGGCGCCTTCATCGCGACCCTGGGCCTGCCGCCGGTCTCGGTGACGCAGGACCAGATCCAGGCGCGGCTGGACAAGCTGTTCGGTGCCGACCATGGCTATGCCGACAGGGTGCCGGCCATGCACAAGGTGGTGCAGGCGGCCGGACGCGTGTTGCGCACACCCGAGGACCGGGGGGTGGCTCTGGCAGCTGGACGACCGCTACAGACGGGCCGACGTGGCGGTCTTGTTGCCGGCCTGGTGGGGCCCGTGAGGGCTGCCGCCATCGGATACCGGGCTCGCAAACGAGGTTTTGTGGGTTGTTCCCGTACAGCTGCGACAGTTGCGCCCACTTGTCCGGACAATTACCATCCTTGGAGGCGGTCGTCGGATGCGCCCTTTACGCGCTTCAGGCTCCACACGTCCTTCGCCCCACAGGAATAGCCATGGAAATGTCCAACAAGACGGCCCGCGAGATCTGGGCCGACGTGCAAGCCAACCCGAATCGCGCGCGCTTCGGCTACGGCCGCAAGGCCGTGCTGGTGAACATCGACTTCCAGCGCGCCTACACCCGGCCCGACGAATTCAAGACCGCTTATGAAACCGATCCGCGCCAGATCGAGCACGTGAATGCGTTGGCGCAAGGGTTCAGGCAACTGGGCTGGCCCGTGGTCTGGACCCATGTGGCCTACGCCGAGTCGGCCGAGGACGCCGGGATCTGGGGCACACGCACCAACACCCCCGATTCCTTGCAGAACATCAAACACGGCAGCCGCCGTGCCGAGTTCGACGACCGCTGCGACGTGCAGCACGGCCGCGACCTGGTGTACTGCAAGCGCATGCCGTCGCCGTTTTTCGAAACCCCTTTGCAGTCGCTGCTGGTGTGGCACCAGGTCGACACGGTGGTGGTTACAGGCGGCAGCACCTCGGGCTGCGTGCGCGCCATGGCCGTGGAGTCGCTGTCGCGCGGATACCGCACCATCGTGCCCGAGCAGTGCGTGGCCGACAAGCATGAGAGCTACCACTTCGCCAACCTGACCGACATGATGTTGAAGTACGCCGACGTGGTGGACGTCAAGGAAACACTGGACTGGCTGCACCAGACCGCCGCCGCCCGCCCCGTCTGAGCCTGCATCCGATGCGCGAAGACACCGGCTATTACGGGCACTGGCCCTACGACAGACGCCCCAGGATCACCTGGCCCGGCGGCGCAAGACTGGCCTTCTGGGTGGCTCCGAACATCGAGTTCTACGAGCTCGACCCGCCCCGGAACCCGCAGCGCGCAGCCTGGGCGCACCCTTACCCGGCGGTGCCGGGCTACGCCATCCGAGACTATGGCAACCGCGTGGGCCACATGCGGCAGATGAAGTTGCTGGACAAGTACGGCGTGCGGGGCTCGATTTCGCTGTCCACCGCGCTGTGCGTGCACCACCCGGAAATCATCGCCATGTGCCGTGAGCGCGACTGGGAGTTCTTCACCCATGGCATCTACAACACCCGCTACACCTACGGCATGTCCGAAGCGCAAGAGCGCAGCATGATCCTCGAGAGCATGGACACCATCGAACGTGCGGTGGGCGGACGGCCTGCCGGCTACCTGGCGCCGGCGCTTTCGCACAGCGAGGTGACGCTCGACCTGTTTGCCGAACTCGGCGGCCTGTACACCTGCGACCTGTTCCACGACGACCAGCCCACCCCGGTGCAGGTGCGGGGTGGCCAGCGTTTTGTCTCGGTGCCGTATTCGCTCGAACTCAACGACACCATCGTCTACGTGGTCAACAAAATCGAGCCGCGGCGATACGGCCAGATGATCAAGGACAGCTTCGACCGTTTGTATGCCGAAGGCGCCGAATCGGGTACGGTGATGTGCATCCCCACGCACAACTACCAGGTCAGCTGCCCGCACCGGCTCAAGGCTTTCGAGGACGCCCTGGCCTACATCACCGGCCACCCGGGTGTCTGGCTCACCACCAGCCGCGAGATTGCCGAGCATTACCTGGCCCACGGCTACGACGCCAGCGTCGCCGACATCGCCGCCCGCCAGACCACCGGCCCGGGCGGCCCGGCCGGCCCTGGCGGCATGCCGAAAGGAGCGTGACCATGGCGCTGGACGATGCCCACCTGCAGTACCCGCGCCGCCGATACGGCATGGACCATGACCGTTATGCGTGGTCGATGATGACCGACCGCCCGCCGCTGGTGTGGCCGGGCGGCAAGATCCTGGCACTGTGGGTCAACGTCTGCCTGCAGCATTTCCCCATGAACCCCCGCGGCCTGCCGGTCAAGCTGCCGGGCGCCATGAGCATGCCTTACCCCGACCTGCGCCACTGCACCCTGCGCGATTACGGCAACCGAATCGGCATCTATCGCTTCCTAAAAGCTTTCGACCGCTTCGGAGTGCGGCCCAGCTTTGCCATCAACGCCCGCCTGGCCGAACGCTACCCCGCGCTGATGGACGCGGTGAAGGCGCGTGGCGACGAAGTCATCGGCCATTCCTGGAGCATGGACACACCGCATGCAGGCGGTTTGAGTCTGGCCGATGAAGGCGACTTGATCGACCGTTCGCTCGACATGTTGCGCCGCCTCAGCGGGCAGGCCGTACGCGGCTGGCTGGGTCCGGGCAAGCTGCAGACAGAGAACACGCCTGAGCTGCTGCGAGCACGAGGCATCTCGTACTTCGGCGATTGGGTCAACGACGAGCTGCCTTACCGCTTCCACACGGCATGCGGCGACCTGTGGGCGATGCCCCTGTCCACCGAACTGGAGGACCGCTTTGTCATCATGGACAACCAGCATTCCGAAGCTTCGTGGGCGCAGCAGGTGTGCGACGCCTGCGACCTGTTGCTGGTTGAGGCGCAGGCGCAAGGGGGGCGTTTGCTGACGTTGAACCTGCACCCCTGGGTGCTGGGCCAGCCGCACCGCATCCGGCACCTGGAAGCGGCGTTGGCGCATGTGATGGCCCAGCCCGGCGTGTGGTCGGCCTCGCCCGGCGAGATTCTGGATGTGGCGGCGCGGCAGATCCCGGCGGCTTGACTCGCGCGCGGTGTTGCGAGCCACACCCGCGGGTCGACGAGGCTCAGTCGGCGGCCGGATTCAGCACCCGCCTGCTCCTAGGACCATACCCACGGTCGGCGCTTTCGATCGGCGGCTTCGAAGGCTTCGATCGCAGCCCGGTGGCGCCAGGTCAGGGTGATAGCGTCCAGGCCCGCCAACAGCATCTGCCGCTCGTCAGGCTCAAGCGTGAAGGGGTGATTGATGCCGTCGGGGGTCACCACGACACCGGCCGGCAGGTCGACTCGCAGGACCAGCGGCGTTGCGCTGGCCGCCGCCGCGAGGACCTGAACGGTGTGCGATGGCAACTCGACGGGCAGCAGAAAATTGCGCACGCAGTTGTTGCGGAAGATGGAACCGAAGGAGGGTGCTATGACGCATCGGATACCGAACTGCCACAGCGCCCACACGGCCATTTCGCGTGACGAGCCGCAGCCGAAGTTGGCGCCCGAAATCAGGATCCTGGCATGGCGCCAGGGCGCGCGGTTGAGAACGAAATCGGGGTTTTCGGACCCGCTGGGGGCGCTGTAGCGCCAAGCGGCAAACAGCTTGGGGCCATACCCCTCACGCTCCGGCGACGTGATGTCGCGCGAGGGGATGATGGTGTCGGTGTCGATGTTCTGAAGGTACAGCGCCGCGGCCACGCCTTCGATGTGGGTGATGGCCTTGTCGATCATGCCTGCACCGTTATCTGGGTTGGGGCCCATTGCCGCGGGTCGGCAATGCAGCCGGCCAGGGCCGAGGCAGCCACCGTCAGCGGGCTGGCCAGGTGCGTACGCACGCCCGGCCCCTGGCGGCCCTCGAAGTTGCGGTTCGTGCTGCTGATGACGCGCAAGGGGCTGCCGTCGGCGCGGCTGCCGAAGCTGTCGCCACCGGAGAAGAAACACAGCGAACAGCCGCTCATGCGCCACTCGAAACCCGCGTCCTCGAACACCCGGTGCAAGCCTTCGGCTTCGGCCGCCGCGCGCACCCGCATCGACCCCGGCACCACCATGGCCCTGACCCCTGGCGCGACACGGCGGCCGCGCAACAGCCGCGCCGCTTCGCGCAGATCGGGCAGGCGCGCGTTGGTGCAGGAGCCGATGAACGCGGCGTCGATGGGCGTGCCTTGCAGGGCGGCGCCAGGCTGCAAGCCCATGTACTGCAAGGCGCGTTGCCAGGCCGCTCGGCGTGAGCTGTCGGCCTCGGCCGCAGGGTCGGGCAGTCTGAGCGTGACAGGGCCGCTGTGTTCCGGGCTCGTGCCCCAGCTGACCTGGGGTGCGAGCGTCGACACATCCATGGTCAGTACCGCGTCCCAGGCGGCGTCGTCATCGGAGACCAGAGTGCGCCAATGTGCGGCGGCGGTTTCGAACATCGCCCCACGGGGCGCGTAGGGGCGCCCCTCGACCCACTGCAAGGTGGCTTCGTCTGGCGCCACCAGGCTTGTCCAGGCGCCGAACTCGACCGCCATATTGCACAATGTCATGCGGCCTTCGATTCCCAGCGCCCGCACGGCCGGGCCGCAAAATTCGAGCGCTGCCGCCCGGCCGTCGACCACGCCACCGCGGGCACCAAAGCGTGCAATCAGCGCGAGCGCGATATCTTTAGCAGAACAGGCCTCCGGCAGCAGGCCGTCCAAGCGCACGCGCATCTGCGGCGCCGCCGGAAGGACCAGGGTCTGCGTGGCCACCGCATGCTCACCTTCGGTCGAGCCGATGCCCCAGGCCAGCGCGCCCAGGCCACCCACGGTGCCGGTGTGGCTGTCGGGACAAACCAGGGTCATGCCGGGCAGGGCGATGCCTTGTTCGGGGGCTACCACGTGCACGATGCCCTGGCGTGCGTCGTCCATGTCGAACAGCTGCACGCCTGCAGCCCGCGTGCTGCTGCGGAAGGCCGAGATGAAGCTCTGCGCGCTGACTGACGCGCTGCCTTCGCGCCGCAAGGGGGACGTGTCGACGATGTGGTCCATCGTCCCGAAAACCTTTTCCGGGTGCGCTGGGCTGCGTCGTGTGGCCGCCAGCCCCTGCAGCAACGCCGGGCCGGTGCGCTCGTGCAGGAAGATGCGGTCGATGTGGAGCAGTGCGCTGCGTCGTCCGGGGCCCCCGTGCCCGGCAATCAGTTCGACCACCACGTGGTCGTCCCAGATCTTGTCGATCACCGTGCGCGGTGGGGTCACGGCAGTGCTTTCGCCGCTGGCCGGCAGGTTTTCAGAAGTGCGACGGCGAGCTCACTTCTTCGCGGGCGGAAACTGTTTCTTGTAATACGTCCAGCTCGTCTCGTTGGGCGTGACGTAGGTGGCCGGCGCGGTCATGTAGAGCGGATAGTTCGCCTTCGTGAAGTCGCGAATATCGGCCGGGAGGTCGTCGAACTTCATGAATTTCATGCCGTGGCCGCTGTAGATCAGGTTGCCGGGTCGCGCACCCATCTTCATCCACGGCAGCCACGGTCCGGTGCGGGCCCAGGCCCAGGTGCTGGGCACCGAGGTGGCCTTGGTGTCGGCCAGGTCACGGGTCTTGGCGAAGAAGGTGAAGTGCTCCGAGGCCACGTAGGTCGGGCCACTGGATTCAGCCGGGTACTCGGCCGGTTGCAGCGGGTTGAGGTAGCTCAGCGGCACATCCAGGCGCAGGAAGACCTCGTCTCCGCTCTGCATAAAGGGCAGCCGGCCGGGCTCGCCCGCCTTGGGGGCTGCCCAGCGCGAGTTGACCGGGTCGTTCAGCACGTGCAGCACGGTGTTCTTCTCGTTCGTGAGCGGGTTGGTCCATTCCTTGAGGAACTCGCCGGTCTTCAGGTCGCGGTAGTAGGCCACCTCGCGAGTGATGAACTGTGCACTGCCGTCCTCGGCCTTGACGAAGCGGCCGACGTTGAAGCCGTCCAGCCTGAAAAGTTCACGCGGACGCTCGCCTGGAATGGCGGCGTAAACCGTGACCCACCAGTTGGCAAACACTTCTCGCCCGTCGTTGGTGGCGCGGATGCGCATGAAGCTGTCGAGCTGGCCCGCGGCCGAACTGGTGTCCACGGTCTGGGTCTGGGTCTGGGCCTGGGCCAGCCCCGCGGCGCCCGGCAGCGCCAGAGCTGAAACCAATATCCAGGCCGAAATGGCCGGCCATTTAGCGAGGGCCCCGATGCGCATGCGAATCTCCTTGAATGGGTGCCGGCCGATGCCCTGCTGCAGAGGGCAGGGCCTGAAAAGTTGTCCGTACAAGTCTTGCGTACGGCAAATGCTATCAGCTATGCTTGGTGCGCCACAACCTACGTTTTACGCGCTTCCATGACCAGCCCCCAAGCCACCCCCAGCTGGCGCCAGGTCGGCCAGCATGCGGTGTTCCCGCAGGCCAGCCATGACGAAATCGCCCGCTTCGATTTCCTGACCCGGTTGAACATGCATTTGTCGCAGGGGCTGCTGCCCGGCGTGCGCATGGCCTATGAAGGGCGGGTCAAGCCGGCCTACATCCAGGAACACGGCAGCGCGCCGCCCGACCGCCATGCCGTGCGCCGCGCCATGCAGCGCGACCTGCATTATCAGCTGTGGAGCGCGCTGCGCCGCAACAGCATGGAAGCGCGCCAGCAGGCCGGCCGCAGCGTCGTCTTCCGCCAGCTCGGCGCCTTGCGGGCCAAGGCCGATGCGTTGAACGAGGGCGCGCCAACCTTGCTGCTCGACGCCAGCATCGAGCAGCCGCGCTACATGCGCGCGGTGGACACCCACTGCATGCCCGGCAGCTACCACAGCGAAGTGGTCGACCGCGACATCGCCGCCGGCGCCAATTACGACGCCGGTCTGTTCGTCACCACCGCCGGCATGTTGGGCAGGTATTCCGACGGCGGCGGACAGGCGGTGGTGGACTGGCTGCAAAAGCACAAACCCGGCTTCAAGCCGCGCCGCATTCTCGACATCGGTTGCACCATCGGTCACAACGTCGTGCCTCTGGCGCAGGCCTTCCCCGAGGCGCAGGTCGTGGCCGTGGACACGGCTGCGCCAGTGTTGCGCTATGCCCATGCCCGGGCCCGTTCACTGGGCGTCCACAACATCGAGTTCCGCCAGGCCAATGGCGAGCAACTGCCCCTGGCCGACGGCGAATTCGACCTCGTGACCACGGCGATGTTCTGGCATGAAACGTCGACCACCGCCATGCCCAGGATCATGCGCGAGGTGCACCGGGTGCTGGCCCCGGGCGGCGTGACGCTGCACCTGGAGCAACCGCAGTACAAAGGCATGGAACCGTTCGAAGCCTTCATGCGCGACTGGGACGCCTACAACAACAACGAGCCCTTCTGGACCCGCATGCATGAGGTCGACCTGGCCGCGCTGGTCACCGACAGCGGCTTTCCGCCCGGGGCCTATTTCGAGACCACGATGCAGGCCAAGGTCGACCGCACCCTGTTCCCTGCGCCGCTGGGCTCGGCCGGCAGCGCCAGCGCCCAGGAGGACTTTGGACGCACGCCCACCTGGACAGCCTTTGGAGCCAACAAACCCGAGTTGGCCGCAGCCCTGACATGAGCACCCCGACCGACACGCGCCGGCCCGAGCCGGCCGATCTGGACCCGGTGGTGCTGGCCAACCGACGAGCCAAGGGCAAGCGTCCCTTCTTCCTGGACGACCCGGCGGTGGAGCGTGTGCTGTCCATCACCATGGCCGTGGCCACCGAACTTTCGGTTGCGCGCGAGCGCATCGACACGTTGGAGAGGCTGCTGGTGCAGCGCGGCGTGCTGGCGGCCGACGATGTGGAGAAGTTCGTGCCCGACCAAGCCGCTCTGGCGGCGCGTGACGCCTGGGGCCGTGAGTACATCGCCCGCATCCTGCGCATCATCGACCAGGATGTGCAGGCCATGAACGAGGCTGCCGAGCCGACGCTCGAGCAGTGGATCGACGAACTGGGCCGGCCCGATGCCGCGCCCTGAGCCCCAAGCCGTCAGCCTTAAGCCGTAATCCCCAAGCCCTAGCCCGGAAACTGCAGCCATGCCGAACCATGTCGACATCCGCCAACGCCTGCCCCTGCTGGCCCGCCACGAGGGGGTTTGGGACGGGTGGTACCGCTATTTCGATGTCGAGGGAAACAAGCTCGACGAGCATCGCTCCAGGTTGGTGTGCCGATTCCCGGCTCTTAGCGAAGGCAGCGCATTCGATTACGACCAGACGAACCACTACAGCTGGCCCGACGGCCGCACCGAAGTGCGCCCCTTCCCAGCCGTGCTGGCCGGCGACCGCATCGTCTTCAAGAGCGACCTGATCGACGGCTGGGCCGCCGACGTGCCGCTCGACACCCACCAGCGCACTACCATGCTGAACTGGGTGCGGCTGGGCGAGCCGGGCGTTTATCTGTACGAGATGATCCAGATCAGCGACTGCGGCCACTACCGCTCGCGCGTGTGGCAGTGGTTCCGCGAAGGCCGCTTGTTCCAACGCACCTTGATCGATGAGCAGCGTGTCAGCGAGCACACCGCTTGGGTCACGGGCCCGACATTTGCAGGCGATCCCGTTCCTGTCTGAGTTCACCTAGGCGCGACAGTCCTTTGCGCCGACAGCCCAAACTTTCTCAATTCCCGAACCACCACGGCGAAGCAGGGGCTTCGTTGATCAACAGCGCTTGCTGCCGGTAAAACCGGCTCAGACTGCCCGGCCCCATGCGCGAGCCGCCCAGGCCGGACAGCTTGAAGGACTGTTTGGCGGCGTCGTGCACCAGGGCCGTGAGGCTGCTGTCGTTGATGCTGATGGCCCCGGCCTGCAGCTGCGAGGCCACGGTTCGGGCATGGTCCAGGTCGTTGCTGAACACGGCTGCCGATAAACCGAAGTCTCCGCCGTTGGCCAGAGCAATGCCTTGTTCTTCGGTCGCAAACGTCATGACCGGCAGGATGGCGGAGAAAGTTTCCTCGGTCACCACCGGCATATCGGGCGTGACGTCCACCAGCACGGTGGGTTCGCACCACCAGCCGCCGTCGTGGTTGACGACCTGGCCGCCAGTCAAGGCGCGGGCGCCGCCAGCCAGCGCCTCAGCCAGATGCCGTTGCACGGTGGCGACCTGGGGCGCGGCGATGATGGGTCCGATCTGGCCCTGGCCGATGTCGGGCCAGTTCAATTGCAAGGCGCTGACCTGCTTCACCAGCAGTTCAGTGAAGCGGGTGGCGACCGTTGCGTCGACGTAGACCCGTTCGATCGACATGCACGACTGCCCGGCTCCGACCATGCCGCCCCAGGCCAGCGAGCGCGCGGCGCGGGCCAGGTCGGCGTCGGCAAGCACCAAAGCCGGGTCCTTGCCGCCAAGTTCCAGGAACGACGGGGTGAAGGCCGCCATCGCTGCGGCCCCCACACGGCGCCCGGTGGCCACGCTGCCGGTAAAACACACCGCATCGACCGATTGCACTAGGGCTTGCCCGGTCTCCGCGCCGCCAGTCACATACCGCAGCACGGTCTGCAATTCAGGGACCTGGGCCAACGTGTCACGCAGGGGATCGACAAAACGTGGCGTGAACTCCGACGGTTTGATCAACACCGCGCAGCCGGTCAGCAAGGCCGGTACCGCGTCGATGAGCGACAGCAGCAGCGGCCAGTTCCAGGGGCTGATGACACCGATCACGGGGTAGGGGCAACGGCGCTGCTCGATGCGCACAAACGGGATGCTGGCGCGGCGCGGCGCCTCGTCCGCCAGCAAGGCCGGGGCTAGCGCGCACCAACGCTCGATGGCACCGACGGTGGCGTCGAACTCCAGCACCGCCTCGGCTTGCCGGCCGGTGTCGGCGCGCAGGGCGGCCACCAGCGCGTCCTTGTTCTGCCGCAGAGCCCCGACCCAGCGCAGCAGCACAGCGACGCGGGCCGCAACCCCCAGCGCATGCCAGCCCGTCTGCGACCCGCGCAGCGCTCGGCTTGCCTGCGACACTTCGGTGGCTGAACACTCCGGCATCTGGTAGTCCACCCGTCCATTGCGGGGGTTGCGCGTCGGTCGCATGTCAGTGTTTTCCGGTGAAGACTCAACTTTCAGCGTCGGAGCCCAGCACGCCGCGGGTGCGCAGCACGCCGATGGCCTTGTGCTGCATGGCCATGAAGTGCGCTCGGGACGGAACTGCCAGCGACCCATCCGGGGCCAGCATGGTGTTGGCCGGGTAGACGCTGCCGGTGTAGAAATCGCGGAACAGTTCCAGCCGCTGCCGCGCCAGCACGTTGGCCATGCCCGGCTTGGCACGCGCCCGGCGCACTGCCTCGATGTCGATCTCGGCGTGAGCCACCATCGATTCGCCGAAGCCGGCTTCGGCCCTCACTTCGCCCTTGAAGTCCACCACCTTGGACATGCCGTCGGTGCTCTGCGTGGGGAAGTCGGTGTTCAGGATGCCAGCTGAGTTGGCTGAGACCACCCAGGCCATGTTCTCGTAGGCGCGGGCACGCTTGGCCACGTCCTTCGGGGTCAGGCGCACGCTGCCCACTTCACTGGTCGAGTGCAAAAAGACCTCGGCACCTTTGAGCGCCAGCACGCGCGCGATCTCGGGGTAGAGAATCTCCTCGGATGCGATGCAGGCCAGCCGCCCCAGCACGGTGTCGGCCACCGGGAACACACCGTCCAGGCCGTAGATCTGCAGGTAGCGGTCCCAGACATCGTGGGGCGTGGGCGCGAACATCGACACCAGGCGGCGGTAGCGCAAGACCACCGCACCCTGGTCGTCGATGACGAAGCTGGTCTGGAAGTACAGGCCCGGGAAGTGGGCGTCGAGCTCGTAGCTGTTGCCGGAAACGAACACGGTGTTGGCCACGGCCACTTCGCCCAACGCGTTGTACTCGGGGCCGCCTTCGGCCCAGGCGGCGCGTTCGGCCCACACCCCCAGCGGTTCGCCGGCCGGGTAACTGGAGGCAAAGTATTCGGGCAACACCACCAATCGCACGTCCGGGCCCACAAAGAGCTTGGCGGCGCGGATCTGCCGGCCCACGCGCGCCACGTTGTCGGCCATCCATTGCCGGGCCGTGGAGGTGTCGGGCGCGCGGTTGATGGCATGGCAGGGCGTCTGCAGCGCCAACGCGGTGTAGGGAGCGACGGGCTTCAAGCAGGCCCTCCTGTCGTTCTCGCCATCTCGGCGGGCAAGCCGTCCACGAGCACGATGGTGAAGTCGCCGGCACCTTCGCGCAAGGCTTTGGCCTGCCCGTACTCGGGTGAATTCCAGAAGGCCAGCGCGGCGGCGCGGTCGGGCCATTCGCTGACGACGGTCTTGACCTCGGGCCACCGCCCCTCCAGCACCGTGGTGGTGCCCCCCAGCACACGGTAGCGCCCGCCAAAACGGGCCACCAGGGCCGGGACCGCGGCGGTGTAGGCGCGAAAGCGCTCGGGCTGGGTGATGCGGGCCTGGACGATCATGAAGGTGCTCATCGCTCTTTTTCCCGTGGGCAGCCGCCAAGTTGTCCGGACAACAAATTATAGGTGGCCCATGATTCAAAAAAGCGGCGCCCGGCGCTGCAGGAAGGCGGCCGCGCCCTCGGCAAAATCGGGGCCCGCAAACGCGGCATCGAAGGCGGTACGGACCTGTGCTTCGGTGTGCGTCGTCTGGCCGCCCAGCCAGCCCAGGGTGGCCTTGATACCAGCCATCGACGTTGGCGATTGCGCCGCCAGTTCCTCGGCCCAGGCTTGCGCGGTGTCGGGCAACGCCGGGCTTTCGATGACGGCGTCCACGGCGCCCCAGGCCAAGGCGGTGGCTGCGTCGAGCCGTTCGCCGTGCAGCAGCAGGCGGCGCGTGCGCTGCAGGCCCAATAGCGACAGCAGCCGGCGGGTGTCTTCCACGCTGTACAGCAGGCCCAGGCGAGCGGGGGTCGCGGCAAACAGGCTGCGGGTGCTGGCCAGTCGGAAGTCGCAAGCTGCCGCCAGGCCGAAGCCGCCCCCGAAGCAGGGCCCGTCCACGACGGCCAGCGTCGGCATGGGCAGTGCGGCCAGCGCTTGCTGGACCTGCGACACCACAGCGTTGTTGGCGGCCATCGCGGCCGGGTCGCGCACCAGCCCTGCCAGCTCTTCGATATCGGCACCGGCACAGAAAGCGCCGCCGCTGCCTTGCAGCAGCAGGGCGCGGGGCGCGCTGTCGGCTGTGCTGACGCAGGCCTGGGCCAGCTCCGTGCACACTTGCAGCAAGGCGCGCCACATGGCCTGGGTGAAGGCATTCTTCTTTTCCGGGCGGCGGATGGTGATTCGCGCCAGCCGTCCCTCGCGGGTCAACTCGATCATGGATGGGGGAGCCGGTTGGGTAAATGCCAGAGATTAATCTCGACAGCTTGTCTGTACAAGTTAGGAGTGGTCGTCCATGAGTGCTCCATCTATTGCCGCCGCCGCCGCCGTTGATGTTGTGGCCACCAATGCTGGACCGCTGCCAATCACCGGGCCGTTGGCCCACGCCACCTTGCTGGTGGGCGCGGCCGCGCCAGTGATCGCCGCCTACCTTGCACTGGGTCTGAAAGTGGTGGCTGACGCGCCGGTGGCTACAGCGCAGGCCCAAGCCTGGGGTCAAGCCGCGCTGGGCGGACAACGCTGTGTTGAACTGGCCCCCCGCGATGGGACGAGCCTGCTGCGCCTGATCGAAGTGCCTGGCGCCCAGCCGCGGCCGACACGCTGGGGCCACGGCTGGCTGGCGTTGGAGATTCTGGTGGCCGATGTCGATGCCCTGCAGGGCCCGGCGCGGGCTGCTGGGTTTGAGATTGTCGGCCCGCCCGCTGACCTGGAGATGAGTTCGGCGCTGCGCGCCATGCAGGTCGTCGGCCCGGCCGGAGAGATGCTCTACCTGACCCAGGTGAAAGCGCCTGTGCCGCCGTTTGACCTGCCGCTTTCGGCCGAGTTGGCGCCCGGCCAGGCCCTGGGCCCGTTGTTCATTGCGGTGATGTCGACACCGTCGCGGGCGGCAGCGCTGCAGGCTTGCGCAGACCGGCTGGACTTGCCCACGGGCGGCACCTTGCAGTTCGACACCAAGGTCACCGTGCTCAACCGCGCATTCGGTCGGCCGTTTGATTCACGCTGGCCGCTCGCCACCGTGGCGCTGGGCGGGCACTGCCTGTTCGAAATCGATGAAGTGGTCGACCCTCAGGTGTGGACACCCAGTCCGGGCAGCGCCTTGCCCAGCGGTCTGGCGTGGGTGTCGGCCTTCAGCGCCGCGGCCGGCCCGTGCAATGCGGCGCTGCTGGAGCTCTCCCCTGGCGCCTGGTTCGAACAACTGGCGCCTACTCACCAGAAGCGGTACTCGACGCCAACGCGCCCGTAGCGGCCGCGCCGGTCGTGCGGGTGGACCGAAAAGCCCGGGGCCCGGCCCCGGCCGCTCAGAACCCGAAGTTCGGCTGCTGCGCCTTGAGCGTCACGCCCGACTGAAACCAGCTCAGGTTCATGCCCAGCGTGGGCGTGTCGATTGCCGACCAGGTGTAGCTGAGGGATTTCAGGGTCTGGCGGTCCAGCAATGCAAATTTCAGGATCGGCCGTCGCGTGTTCTGGTAAGTCAACACCGCCAGTTCCAGCAGGTACGGGCTGGGCGTGCCGTCGGCATTGAGCACCACCATGCGCTGGCCTTCGTTGTGCAGCAGGAACTTGGCAGTGAAGCTGGTGCGCTTGTCGTCAGCCGCGGCGCCCGGCCCGGCCAGCTTGAACCAGACCCAGCCTTCGTAGTAGCGCACCTTGCGGTGGCGCGCCGCGGTGTCGGTGCTGTCGCCTTGCAGCCGCGTGCCTGCGGCGTCGCGCGCCTGCTCGAGAATGCTGAGCTGGCTCTCGGTGAGCCGGTAGGTGTCGGCCGCCCACAGCGCCGGGCGGGGAACGGCTGGCATTGCGGATGAAGATGCGCCAGGCGTTGCGTCAGGCGTTGCGTCCTGCGCTGACATCCGGGCGCTGCAGCGTCCGGACACGACTGCGCCGGTGTAGGCGGCGTCTGCGGCGTCGAACCGCCAGAACACATCGCAGCCCGCCAACGGCTTGAGCTGTGCTGGTTTGAGTTCGGCAAACAGCACCGCGCGCGCCGGGGGCTGTGCAAGACCGGCGTCTGCGGGCAGCTCGAACACTTCCTGGCGCAGGCTGCCTGTGGCTTCATCACGGGTCAGCCGCAGCAGGCGTTGGCGGCGCACCTGCCTCAAGTCGTCGCCAAGCGATTGCTGCAGGTAGAACAGATGCGCACCCAGCTGGGGTGCATGGACCGGCTGGATCAACTGGTGCGTGTGCTCGACCGGGCTTTCCTTGCGCAGCACTTTGGGGTCGGCCGCATCGATCTTCTGCTGCCAGACCTGCTCGTTGTTGTTCCACTCACCCGAAATCCAGGCTGCAAACTGCGCCAGGTCGGGCATCGCGGGATGCTGCGCCTGCACGTTGACGCACACGGCCCACAGCGTGAAGGCGGCCGCGTGGGTCCAGCTGAACCGACGGCTGTCGGAGGAGTGCGACATGCGGAGCCTCGACGCAAAAGCCCGAGCAGCTCGCGCCGTCCGGGCCTGATGATTCACCGAAAGCGGCTCAGAACTCGTAGGTCCCCGTCACACCAAACTGGCGCAGGCGCGGCAGAAAGTCCACGGCCGTGCGGCGGAAGGTGTTGGGGTCTTGGTAGCGGAAGCCGTTCAGCGAGGTGTCGTCGTTGTTGGCGTTCTTCACCCACAGGCTGGCGCGCCAGTCTTTGCCGCGCACACCGACCGAGGCGTTGACGCGGGTGAAGGGGTCGGCCCAGATCATGTTTTGAATCTCCGCGTAGCGGCGTGATTGGTACAGCACGTCCACTCGACCAAACGCACGCAGGCCGGTGCCGGCCATCGGCATGTCCACCGCCGCCGATGCCGACGCCGAGTGTTTGGGTGAACGCGGCAGCGTGAAACCAGCCACCGATCGGTTGCCACCGAACACCGTGCCGTTCGTGGTTTCGGTGCCTTCCAACGCCTTGCCGTCGGTGAAGGCGTAGTTGCCGCTCAACGTCAGCCAGTCGGTGGCGCGCAGGCTCAAGTCCAGCTCCATGCCCTGGGTGCGCGCCTTGCCCACGTTGTTGACGATGGTGGTGGTCGACGGCGTGCCGTTGAAGGGGTTGACCACCGTGGAGATGTTCGACAGCTGCAAGCCGTCGATGTTGTTGCGGAACAGCGCCATGTTGAAGCCGATCCGACCGTCGGCCAGCGCGGCCTTGAAGCCGGCTTCCACCGACTGGATCTTCTCGCCTGCAAACGCAAACACGCTGTCGGGCAGGCCGGGCGTGGTGTTGAAACCGCCGCTCTTGCTGCCCTTGGCGGCCTGAGCGTAGACCAGCATGTTCTTGCTGGGCTTGTAGTCCAACGTGACGCGCGGCGAGAAGTCCTTGAAGGTGCGGTCGCCATTGATGAAACACACCTGGCCGGCCACGCAGGTGCCCACGGTCACGGTGGCCACACCCAGCGGCGTGCCGCCCACCTTGACCTGTTCAGAGTTGTAGCGGCCTTCGGCAGAGACGCGCAACTCGGGGGTTATTTCGTATTGCACGCGGCCGAATGGCGCCACGTTGCGGGTTTCGCTGGCCGACACCGGCGTCAGGCCCCGGGGCGCGGGCACCACGGCGCCGGCAGCGTTGCGGGCGATCACGCCGTTGGCGGTGAGGCCCGAGGTTTCTTCCTTGTAAAAGAAAGCGCCAAGCAGCCAGCTGAAGCGGTCTTCGGTGGGCGAGGTCAGCCTGAATTCCTGCGATGAATACACCAGCTTGTCGCGGTTGTAGGAAAGCCAGGACGCGTTGCCGGGCGCGAACTGCACGGCGCTGTAGGACTGGTCGGCGCCCACGTTGGACAGCTGGCGAGTGCTGGCAGTTTGTGAGGTGAGCGTGTAGCCGTCACCGAAGTTGTAGTTCAGCGTGAGCGAGCCGCGGTTGATCTCGCGGTCCAGCCCTGCGATGTTGCCGTAGGACTCTCCCGTCACGGGGTCTACGTAGTTGGCGAAATCGCGTTCGTTGCGCAGCAACGTGGTGCCGCTGAAGGGCGACGCCCCGCAAGGCCAGCCGTTCAGTCGCGCTGCAGCGGTGGCAGGCACCACCGGGTCGGGCACGCCGGCGGCGTTGTTGCCCACGATGTTGATCGTGCGGCCATTGCAGGTGGTGCCGTTGGCCGCGTTGGTCGATCCGTTCTGGCTGGTCACCACGCCGCTCACCTGGGTGGGGATGGTGCGCACGGTGGCCGGAAAGATGCCGTCGCGTTCTTTGGACGTGTCGAGCGACAACACCGCGTCGAAGCGGGCAGTGGGCGTGAAAAACAGTGCCAGCCCACCCGCGTTGGTGCGCTCGTGGCCCAGCTTGTTGCCGGTTTGGCTGTTGGTGTACTGCCCGTCATAGCTGTAGTGCTTGGCCTTGATGCGGGCCGACAGCATGTCCTTCTGAATCGGGATGCTGAGCACGCCAAAAGCCGTCACTTCGCCGTGCTGGGCGGCGCTGAGGCTGACCTTGCCGGCCAGTTCGGGTCCCGGCCTGGGCGTGATGTAGTTGATGGCCCCGGCGTAGGTTGAACGCCCGTACAGCGCCGATTGCGGGCCCTTGATAATCTCGACACGCTGGGCGTCGTCGAGGATCAGCCCGAGCACACCGTCGCGCATGTAGATGCCGTCGACGAATACCGACACCGGCTGCGGCGCTTCCTGCCGCAGCGCGGAAATGCCACGAATCACCGGTCGCTCCGCGGTGCGGCCAAAGTCGGGTGAGTAGCTCAAACCGGGCGTGAAAAGGGCCAGTTCGCTGATCGAGGTGATGGCGCGTTCCTGCAGGTCCTGCCCGGAGAGCACCTTGATCGTCAAGGGCACGTCGATCAGACGCTCGCCGACGCGGCGCGCGGTGACCATCACTTCCAGTGCTTCACCGCCCGCCTTGGACTTGTCGCTGGCGGCAGCCGGCGTGGGGGTGAGGTCGGCGGCGGGGGCTGTCTGCGCCAGCGTTTGGCATGCCGCCAGAGCCACGGCGCTGAGCAACAGGGGCTTCATCAAAGGCTTCATGGGGTGCATGTGAGATTTCCAGCGTTGAAGTTGTCCGGACAATTATTAGCAGCTTGCCGCAGCGTGTCCAGAACACTTTCCCGGGGAGCGTTGTGCCTGCGCTGCATCAGGTGCGGGCGAGGATTTCGGTGGCTGCCCGCTCGCCCGACTCCATGGCGGCCTCCAGGCCGCGCAGGGTGCGGCCGGTGTGTTCGCCGGCAAAGTGAAGCCGGCCCAACGGCGTGGACAGGTGTTGCGCGTAGCGCGTGATCTGGCCCGGCCGCCAGTTGGCCCAAGCGCCACCGGCCTCTGGCAACTGCTGCCAGGCCACCCGCCGCGCCAGGCGGAAAGCGCCGCGAGAAGCCGGGAAGATGAGCGCGAGTTCTTCAGCCGCCAGCTGTGCCGCTTGGTCATCGGACAGGGCATCCCAGCGCTGGCAGCCCGCGCCGTTGATCCACACCGTGAGAGTTTCTGCTCGGCCCTGGCCCAGTTCGTCCCGCGGGAACATGCGTTCCAGCGGCCCGTCGCTCCACAGGTAGGGCAGCAGGCCGTCGGCCTCCCAGAACGGGCGGAGAACTTCCAGGTGCAACTGCGTGACCTGGGCATAGGCCAATTGCTGCACCGCTTCGGCATGCCGGCTGGGCAGGCCGGGCGCAAAGCGCAGTTGGCGCATGGCCGGCAGGGGCAGCGTGCAAACGCCGAAGCGTGCGCGGTGCATCGAGCCGTCGGCGCAGCGCACGGCCACGCCCTGCGGCCCGGCGTCGATCTCGATGGCGCGGCGACCCAACAGCACATCGCCGCGCAGCGCGCGGGCCATGGCCTCGGGCAGGCGCTGGTTGCCGCCAGCGATGTTCAAGACCGGGCCCGGGGTCTTCATGATCTCGGTGGTGTTGCTCTGCGCGTAGTGCATGTTCAGGAGCGAGGTCTGGTCCAGCGTGTCGCCGTAAGGGTTGTTGACGTCCAGCAGGCGCAGCGCGGCGGCGCTCAGGCCGCGTCCGCGCAGTTCGGCGCCCAGGGGCACGTCCAGCGCAGCGTGGGCCGGGCCGCGCCAATCGGCCAGCGTGCGCAGCGGGCTGGCGCCGACCAGCCGGCTCAGCGCGCGGTCGGGCGGCAGGCTGCGCACGGCTTCCGGCAGCGGGTTGTCGGCCGACGCAGCCCAGGCGGCACGGCTGCTGCGCCGGCCCTGGATGAACATCACCATGCCGTCGTCGCGCAGCAGCGGTGAACGGCCGCTGGGCAGCAGCGGCAGGGCCAGCCGTTGCGCGGCCCTCAGCAGGCGCGTGTAGGCTGCGCCGATCTGGGTGCCGCCGGTTTCGGGGCGGCCCGGCAGGTCGTCCAGCGTGTGCACCCGCCCGCCCACCCGCGGCGAGGCTTCGAGCACCCGCACCCGCAGGCCGGCGTCTTCCAGCAGCGTGGCTGCCTGCAGCCCGGCCAGGCCGGCACCCAGCACCAGCACGTCAAGCAAGCTGCCGGCCCACACCGCGCGCGGCGCCTGCGCGGCCATCAGGCCGGCGGCGCTGCCTGCCAGCAAGCGACGGCGGGTCAGCGCACGGGGAGGCGTCTGGGCTGGAGTGATAACCACGGCATTCAAGGGCCGGTTAAGCGGACAGATTGCCGCTGCAGGGCATGTTAATTGTCCGGACAAGTTCGGGCAAGTTCGGCGGCTTGAATTGACAGGCCGACCCCGGCTGCTATCATTTGTCCGGACAACTTGACACGCCATTTTCCCAGCTGCTGGAGACACCATGACCACCCTGATCGTGCTGTTCAATCTGAAGGCCGGCAGCCACCGCGCGGACTATGAACGCTGGGCCCGGGAGGTCGACCTGCCCACTGCGGGAGCCTTGCCGTCTGTCGACAAATTCGAAGTGCTCAAGGCCAGTGGCCTGCTGACCGGTGGTGCGTCGCCTTACGAGTACATCGAGATCCTGCGCATCAACGACATGGCGCAACTGGGCGTCGATGTCGGCACGCCGACCATGCAGGCGGTGGCGGCGCAGTTTCAGGCCTTTGCCGACAACCCGTTGTTCATCTTGACGCAGAGCCTGTGAACACCTGCCGCGGAACCTTCCGCGCACTCAAGCCACTGGGTTGTCATGAGCACCTACCCTGAACTGGCTGGAAAGATTGCCATCGTCACCGGCGCCGGCCGCCGCGGCGGGCTGGGTGCAGCCATTGCACAACGCCTGGCCGCTGAAGGCGCGCGCGTGGTGATCGCCGATCTGGGCGCTGCCGCTGGCAGCCTGCTGCCGACATCGGCCATCGGCGCGAGTGACGAAATGCAGGCGGTCGTGGAGATCATCGAGAAGGCAGGCGGCCAGGCCCGCGCCTTGCCCGTCAACATGCTGGACGGCGCAGCGGTGGCAAAGCTAGTGGCCGACACCGTGCAGGCCTACGGTGGCGTCGACATCCTGGTCAACAACGCCGGCGTCGGCTACTTGATGAAACCCATCCTCGAGATGACGTTGGAGGAATGGGACACCGTGTTGGGCGTCAACCTGCGTGGTGTGTTTGCGGCCACGCAGGCGGTGGCCAGGCAGTTGGTGGCGCAAGGGCGGGGCGGACGCATCGTCAACATCGCCAGCCAGGCAGCGAAGACGGGATTCCCGCATGCGGCGTCCTACTGCGCGTCCAAGCATGGCCTGCTGGGTTTGACGCGTGTCGCGGCCATTGAGTTGGCAGCTCACCAGGTGACCGTGAATGCGGTCTGCCCCAATCACGTCACCACGGGCCTGGGCGCCTGGCAGAACGAGTATTTCGCCAAGCTGCTGGGCAAGAGTGTCGAACAGTACCTGAGCGACATGCGCTCGCGCATCCCGCTGGGCCGTGCCGGCCTGCCCGCCGACACGGCCGGCGCCGTCGCTTTTCTGTGTTCAGACCAGGCCCAGTACATCACCGGAGAGGCCATGAATGTCTCTGGCGGTGAAGAAATGCACTGAAGAAAAGAACGCCCCGATGAGCCCTGAAGACACGCCTGCCTGGTCCTGGCCCGGCGGAAACAAGCTGGCGCTGTCGCTGGTCGTCAACGTCGAGGAAGGCTCCGAGTACAGCATCGCCGAAGGCGACGCCTTCCCCGAGCCGGTCGACGAACTGGGTGTCGTGGTCAAGAAGCCGCTGCGCATGCATGGCAACGAGAGCAACTACCGCTATGGCCTGCAGGAAGGCGCAGCACGCATCGTCGCGCTGCTGGACCGCCATGCCCTGTGCGCCACGTGGACGGCCGCAGCGTTGGCGCTGGAAAGGGCGCCGGAACTGGCCAAGACCATCCGCGCGCGCGGCGATGAAACCTGCTCGCATGGCTGGCGCTGGGTGCACCAGTTCCGCTTGGCCGAGGCCGAGGAACGTGTGTTCATCCGCCGCGCTGCCGACAGCATCGAGGCCAGCACCGGCACACGCCCGGTCGGCTGGTTGTCGCGCTACCTGCACACCGACGTCACACGGCGGCTGCTGCAGGAAGAGGGCTATCTGTATCACATGGACGATTACAGCGCCGACACGCCCTTCTGGGGCGCCGTGCCGGGAAGTGCGCGGCCCATGGTCATCGTGCCTTACGCGCTGGACAGCAACGACATGAAGATGTGGGTGGCGCCCAGCTACACGCCCGATCTATGGCTGCGCTATGCCTGCGACACTTTCGACACCCTGCTGGCCGAAGGCGCCACGGCCAGCCGGCCGCGCATGATGTCGCTGGGGCTGCACCTGCGCATCATCGGCCGGCCAGGGCGCATCGGCGCCTTGCGGCAGTTTTTGGAACATGTGGCGCAGGCCCCTGGCGTGTGGGTCAGCACCCGCCGCGCTATCGCCGAGCATTTCGTGGCCCAAGTGCCCGCGCCCGGCGGCAGCGCATGACCGCGTTGCGCGACATCCGGTCGCTCCTCTTTGTTCCTGCCCATCAAGCTGCGCGTTTTGCCAAGGCGGGTGCTGCCGGTGCAGACGTGGTTTGCATCGACCTTGAAGACGCGGTTCCGGCAGCGCAGCGCCCGCAAGCGCGTGCGGCCTTGCTCGAGTTCCTGCCGCAGCAGCCAGCAGGGCATGGCTATGGTGTGCGCATCAGCCGCCTGGGTTGTGTCGACGGCCTGCGTGATGTGCTGGCGCTGCATGAGGCCGCGGCCCAGCCAGCCTTCGTGATGCTGGCCAAGACCGAGAGCGCCGCCGACATCGCGCAGCTCGCGTCACTGCTGCCCGGCCTGCCGCTGGTCGCCCTCATCGAGAGTGCTCGTGGCCTTCACGCGGCCGCTGAGGTGGCAGCCACCCATGCTGCCTACCCGGCCTTGCAGGCGCTGATGTTCGGTGGCGCCGACCTGGCCGCCGACCTGGGCTGCGAGATGGCCTGGGAGCCGCTGCTGCATGCCCGCAGCATGCTGGTGGCCGCAGCGGCCAGCGCCGGCCTGGCGGCCATCGACGTGCCCTGGCTGGCTCTTGAAGACGACGCCGGCGCGTTGGCCGAGACGCAGCGCGCCGCGGCGTTGGGGTACAGCGCCAAGGCGTTGATTCACCCGTCGCAGGTGGCCCCGGTGCATGAGGGTCTTATGCCGGCGCCTGCGGCCGTGGCGCGTGCTCGCCGGGTCATGGCGGCTGCTGCGGACGACGACGGCGCCTTGCGCCTGGATGGCCGCCTGGTGGACCGCCCGGTGGTGCTGGCGGCGCAACGGCTGCTGAGACGCGCTGACGCCTGAGCACAACAGCAACCCGAGGACACCATGGTTCAGAACATCAAGCAGGTCGGCCCGCAGCGCTTTCGCGAGACTTTCGGCCGCCACTTCGAGGACTTCACGGTCGGTGACGTGTACGAACACCGGCCCGGCCGCACCATCACCGAGACCGACAACACCTGGTTCACGTTGTTGACGATGAACACCCACCCGATGCACTTCGATGCCGAGTACGCCAAGGCCTCGGAGTTCGGGCGCTGCATCGTGTGCAGCCCGTTCACCGTGGCGTTGATGGTCGGCATGAGCGTCACCGATGTGTCGCAAAAGGCCATCGCCAACCTGGGTTGGGACGACATCCGGCTCACCCACCCGGTGTTTGCCGGCGACACCCTGACGGCCGAGTCCGAGGTGCTGAGCAAACGTGAATCGGCCTCGCGCCCGGGCGCAGGCATCGTCAGCGTCAAGACCACCGGCTTCAACCAGCACGGCGTGGTGGTCTGCACCTTCACCCGGTCGATGTTGATCGCCAAGGCCGGGCACAGCGTCGAAGACAAAGTGAACTATTGAAACGCCACCACCAAGGGAACTCCGTGAGCCTGCCGATCACCCCAATCAGCCCCTGGAGCGCCGACGACGAGCGCGCCATCCTCGACAGCATCGACCACTGGGTCGAGAAGGAAGTCCGCCCCGTCGCCAAGCGCTTCGACCAGGCCGACGAGTACCCGCATGCCCTGGTCGAGCAGATGAAGGAGTTGGGGCTGTTCGGCGCCACCATCGGCCAAGAGTACGGCGGCCTGGGCCTGCCGGCGGGCACCTACGCCAAGATCGTCATCAAGGTGGCTTCGGCCTGGATGGCCCCCAGCGGCATCTTCAATTCGCATCTCATCATGGCCTCGGCCATAGAGCGCTTTGGCACGCCCGAACAGAAGGCCGAGTTCCTGCCGCGCATGGCCACGGGCGAGTTCCGCGGCGGCATCGGCCTGACCGAGCCCAATGCCGGCACCGACCTGCAGGCCATCCGCACGCTGGCCCGGCGCGACGGCGAGCATTACGTGATCAATGGCGCCAAGACCTGGATCACCAACAGCGGCAACGGCCACGGCATCCTGCTGCTGGTCAAGACCGACCCGGCTGCGCAGCCGCGCCACAAGGGCATGAGCCTGTTCATCGCGGAAAAGGCCGCGGGTTTCGTGGTGGCCAAGAAGATGGGCAAGCTGGGCTACAAGGCCATCGACACCTGCGAGTTGGTGTTCGACAGCTACCGCGTGCCGGCGAGTTGCCTGTTGGGTGGGGTGGAAGGCAAGGGCTTTGCGCAGATTGCCGGCGGGCTGGAACTGGGGCGCATCAACGTGGCCGCGCGCGGCTGCGGCATCGCCCAGGGTGCGCTGGAACTGGCGCTGCGCTATGCGCAGGAACGGCAGACCTTCGGCAAGCCGATCTGCGAGCACCAGGCCATCCAGCTGAAGCTGGCCGAGATGGCCACGCAGGTGGAAGCCGCCAAGCTGTTGATCGAACAGGCTGCGCGCAAGTACGACAGTGGCGAACGCTGCGACATGGAAGCCGCCATGGCCAAGTATTTCGGTTCAGAGGCCGGCGTGTTCTGCGCCGGCGAGGCGATGCGCATCTTCGGCGGCTACAGCTACAGCACCGAGTACGAGATCGAGCGCTACTACCGTGACGCGATGCTGATGTGCATCGGTGAAGGCACCAACGAAGTGTTGCGCACGATCATCGCCAAGCAGCTCGTCGCACGGAACCCGGCGTGAGCACGCCCGCAGCGCAGCCGCTGCCCGCGACGCAGTCGCTGCCCGCGGCGCAGCCGCTGCCCGCGACGCAGTCGCTGCCCGCGGCGCAGCCGCTGCCACTAGCGGGCGTGCGCATCCTCGCGGTGGAGCAATACGGCGCCGGGCCCTTTGGCAGCATGCACCTGGCCGACCTCGGGGCCGAGGTCATCAAGATCGAACCTCCCGGCGGCGGCGACGTGTCGCGCGCCACCGGCCCGCACTTCCTGGGCCCCGATGACAGCCAGTTCTTCCAGACCTTCAACCGCAACAAGGCCAGTGTGGTGCTGGACCTGAAGAGCGAGGCCGGCCGCGCCGACTTCCATCGTCTGGTGGCCGGCGCCGACGCGGTGCTGAACAACCTGCGCGGCGACCAGCCGGCCAAGCTGGGTCTGACCCAGGCTGCCCTGGCCGCCGTCAATCCGCGCATCGTTTGCGGCCACCTCTCGGCTTACGGGCGCGACAACGAGCGGGCCGGCTGGCCTGGCTACGACTACCTGATGCAGGCCGAAGCCGGGTACATGCACCTGACCGGCGAACCCGACGGGCCGCCGTCGCGCATGGGCTTGTCGATGGTGGACTACATGAGCGGCGTCACGCTGGCCGTGGGCCTGCTGGCAGCCTTGCTCAGCGCGTTCAAGACCGGCCGCGGTCGGGACGTCGATGTCAGCCTGTTCGACGTGGCCCTGTTCCAGCTGACCTACCCGGCCACCTGGTATCTCAATGGCGCGCACATGACGCAGCGCCAGCCGCGTTCAGCCCACCCGGCCACGGTGCCCTGCCAATTGTTTGCCACCGCCGACAGCCACCTCTTCCTGATGTGCATGACACCCAAGTTCTGGGACCTGCTGGTGGATGAGATCGGGGCACCTGCTCTGCGCGACCCGCGCTTTGCCACGCTGGCGCTGCGGCGCGCGAACCGGGCCGAGCTGATCCCGCTGCTGGACGCCGAGTTTGCGGTGCGCAGTACCGCCGGCTGGCTTGCCGCGCTGGGTGGCAAGGTGCCCATTGCGCCGGTGCTCGACATTGCCGGTGCCTTGTGCAGCCCGTATGTGCAGCAGGTGGGGATGCTGCAGCCGCTGCCGCACGCGGCCGACCCAGGATTTCGGGTGTTGGCCAACCCCATCAAGCTGGACGGACAGCGTCTGCCTGGTCAGGCGTGCTCGGCCCTCGGTGCCGACAACGCCCGTCTGCTGGGGTGACAGGCAATAGTGACAGACACGTCCTCAGCGTGCAGGCGCTGGCGTCGACATGCCGGCCGGCGCGCCGAGCAGCTTGTTCAGCTCGATGTAGTTGCCGTCCGCGTCCCAGACGGCGCTGAACAACACCGGGATGACACCGCCGGCCGGGTTGGGGTACTCCACCCGCGTGGGTTTTGTCTCGACCCGGATGTGCGGCGTAGCTTCGATCTTTGCCCAGCGTTCTTCCAGGTCGGCCACGTTGATAACCATGATCATCTGGCCCACGCCGGCTTTCTTGAACTCCGGCGGTGGCGCGGGCGGCTGGTTCAGTCGTTGCATCAGGCCCAGTGCGCCGATGAAGCCGTCGTTGGCGCGCAGCAGCACCAGGCGCACGCTGGGTGCGACGGCCTTGCCGTCCTTGTCGACACCGCCGCCGATGGGTGTGTCATAGATCAGCTTGAGGCCCAGCGCGTCGCGGTACAACGCCATCGATTTGTCGATGTCGCGCACGACAAAGGTGGTGCGGCGAATGTCCACAGGAATGCGCTCGGCCGCCGGCACGGGTTGGGCCCGGGGCTGCACCGCAGGCAGGGCTGTGAGCAGGCCGGCAGTGGCCAGGACAAGGGTGAGGCGTTGAAACATGGTGGGCTTCGGGGTTAGAGGGGGGGACGGTTTGAGGAAGGAATGCCAGGCAAGAAAGGTCTCACAACACGACCAGGGCCTTGCCCTGGTTGCGCCCGGCCATCAAGCGGGCGAAGGCCGCCGGCGCACTGGCCAGGCCGTGACTGATGTCTTCGCGGTAGTGAAAGCGGCCGGCGCGTACATGGGCGCTGATCTCCTGCACCATCTCGGCAAAGTGGCCCCAGTGGTCATACACCACCAGGCCCCGCACGGTGGCTCGTGCGCGAATCAGCAGGCCCGGGTTCAACGGCACCGGCGGGGCACCGTTGTACTGGGCCATCAGGCCGCACAGCACGACGCGGGCATTCAGCGCCAGTTGCTCGCACACGGCCAGCAGGGTGTCGCCCCCCACGTTGTCGAAGTAGACATCGATGCCACCGGGCGCGTGCCGCTTTAGCGCATCGCGCAGGTTGTCTGCCCGATAGTCGATGCAGGCATCGAAGCCGGCGACCTGAGTGACCCAGGCGCACTTTTCGGGACCGCCGGCAATGCCCACCACGCGCAATCCGGACAGCTTGGCCAACTGCCCCACCGTGGCGCCCACCGGCCCGCTGGCGGCCGACACCACCAGTGTGTCGCCTGGCCGGGCGTCGGCCAGGAGTTTGAAGCCGGCCCAGGCCGTCAGGCCCGGCATGCCTAGCACGCCCAGGGCCAGGGTGGCGGGCACCACATCCGCGCCGACCGGGCGTGCGGCGTCGATCGTGGCGGCGTCGAGCACCGCCTGGCTGCGCCAGCCGCAGGCCGCCACCCACTTCTGGCCAGCGGCCATTCGCGGGTGACGGGATTCGATCACTTCCACCAGGCCCTCGCCGCGGACGACGTCGCCAGGCTGGATGCTGGCGCCGAGATGGCGGCCGGCCATCGCGCTGCGCAGATAGGGATCCAGGGACAGGGCCAGCACACGCACACGGGCCTGCCCTGGCGCCGCCTCGCCGATCTCGCCGATCTCGCCGCCGCCCAGGCTGAAGTCAGTTTCCCTGGGTTGACCGTTGGGCGTGGACTTCAGGACGATTTGTTCGATCTGCATGTCAGTCATTCATCGTTCGCTGGACGCTCGGGCCGGTGCGTGAGAGAAGTTTCAAGATGCGTTCAGTGCCAGCAGGTGAGCGGTCATCGTTGCGTAGCGTTCCTCCATCGGTGCCGGAACATCGACGACACGGATGTTGTGCGGCAGCGAGAACTGCAGCAGGCGGTCGATGTGGCGGAGCAGGATCGAGCCCCGCCAGCGCAGCAGGCTGGTCGGAACAGTGAGGGCCTGCACATGGGCGGCGCGTTCGTGTTCGAAGGCGGCGCGATAAGCGTCGGCGTAGCGCGGGCCTGCGGCCAGCAATTCCTGCAGGGCTGCGTGGACGGCTGCTGCGGGCGCCGGGCTGGGGGCGATGCGGTGGGCTTCGTCGGCTTCGAACCAGGGGAAGTATTCCGTCATCTGCGCGCACATCTGCCAAGCCGTGGCCAAGTGGCAGCCGTCGCTGCGCAAGGTCAGATCAGGGAAGTAATGCGCCAGGAGGTGGGCGCGTTCTTCGTCATCGAAGTGCGCGGCGTTGTCGAGCAGCAGGTGAGCGACCTGCTGCGGTTCGGTGTTTGCGTAGGCAATGGCCAACTGCGCACCGGTGGCCGAGCCGTACAGCGCAAACCTCGGCCCGGCCACGCTGTGCAACAAGGCGCGCAGCGGCGGCAGGTAGTCAGCCAGCTGGGTGGGCGGCACGGGCAGGGGGTCGGACCCACCATAGCCGGGCGTGTCCACAGCGAGCACGCGAAAGTTCGCCGCCAATGCGCCCATCCACGGCTCGAACATCGCCGAACTGCGGGGCGAAGGGTGCAGCAGCACGAGCCTCGGCGCGTCGGCATCGCCGGCCTGGCGGTACTGCAGGTGCAGGCCGAGGGCGACATGCACGTGGCGTGTCACCAGGCGGCCGGGTGCGTTCTTCACTTCACCAGCGCCAGCGACAGTCCCGGCCACAGCACCACCACCAGCAGGCCCAACAACAAGATGCCGATGAAAGGCAGCACGGCCTTGCAGCAGTCGGCGAAGCTGGCCTTGAAGGCCACCGAGGCGACGATGATGTTCAGCCCCATGGGCGGTGTCAGGTAGCCGATCTCCAGGTTGACCAGCATGATCATCCCGAAATGCACCGGGTCGATGCCCATGGCCTGGGCCATCGGCATCAGTACTGGGCTGAGGATGAGGATGGCCGAGCCGATGTCGATCAGGCAGCCCACGCCTAGCAGCAGCAGGTTGACGACCACCAGGAAACTGGCCTTGTCAGTGATGACCGTGCCCATCCACTGCGCGGCCATCTCGGGCACGTGTTTTTCGGCCAGGAAGATGTTGATGCTGATGGCCATGATGAGCATCGGGAACAAGGCGCCGCTCATCTTTACCGTCTCCTGGGTGATCTTGAACAGCCCCTGCAACGTCAATTGGCGGTGCACGAAGACATCCACGATGACGGCATAGAACAGCGCCACTACTGCGGATTCAGTGGCCGTGAAGTACCCGCTGTAGATGCCGCCCAGGATGATGACGGGCACCATCAGCGCGAGAACGCCGCTCTTGAAAGCGGCACCGATTTCCGCCAGGTCCCAGCGATCGGACTGGCGCAGGTGACGGTTCTTGAAGACGGCGTAGATGCCCAGCAGCAGCGCCAGGAACAGGCCGGGCAGCACGCCAGCTTTGAACAGGTCGGTGATCGAGACCTGCGTCATGATTCCGTAGAGGATCATCGGAATCGAGGGCGGAATGATGATGCCCAGCGTGCCGCCGGCGCACAGCAGACCGAGCGAGAACAAACGATCGTAGCCGGCCTTCAGCATGGCCGGGTACAGCACGCCGCCCACGGCCAGCATGGTGACCGTGGACGACCCCGAGATGGCCGCGAACAAGGCGCACGACAACACGGCCGCCAGGGCCAGGCCGCCCGGGATGGGCGCGGTCAATGCCGACATCACGCGGATCAGGCGCGTGGCAATGCTGCCGTTGGCCATCACGTTGCCGGCCAACACGTACAGCGGAATGGCCAGGAAGACCTCGCTGCGCGCGTTCTGCCAGGCGTCCAGCGCGGTGTTGGTGATGGCGCCGCTGCTGTAGAAGTAGTACAGCCAGGCCGAGACGGCGCCCAGCACGACGATCATGTTCTGTCGCAGCCACAGCATGAGCGGCACCAACAGCAGCAAGCCCAGCAGGGGCAGGGCGGTGCTCATGGCTTCGCCCCGGGCGGCAAGCCAGCGGTGTTGTCGGGCACGGCGAACTCGCGCAGCTGCTCTTCAGACGGCGGTGCGTCTTCGCCGCCTGCTGCCCGCGGTCGCAAGGCAGGCCAACACGCGTAAATGCTGTGGCGCAAAACAACGATGGCAAAGGCAGCCACCAGAAAACACTGGAAGGGCCAGACCTGCCATTGCAGCACGGGGTCGGTTTCTTCCAGCTCGATGCTCTCGACCATCACGCGCCAGCACAACACGGCAGCGCCGACGGCAAAGAGCGCAAAGCCGGCATCGGTGAAGCGATCGAACAGGCCGTCGGCGCTGCGCGGCGCCAGGCTGTCCATGAAGCGCGGCCGCAGATGCGTCCCGCTGGCCGAGGCCACACCGATGCCGATGAAGGCGATGAAGACGTTGGCATACACGGCCACGGGCGTGGCCCAGATCTTCCCGCTGCCCAGCAGCTCGCGGCCGAAGATGTCCCATCCCAGCACCAGAACCATCACCAGGAAGGCCAGCGACGTGGTGGCCTGCTCCAGCCAGCCGAGGGCGCGCAACAGCGTTCTTGCGAGGTTCATCGGGCTTCCACGCGGGCTGTGTCCGTGCTCGTACTCGTGTTCGGCTTCGGGCGAGCGTCCGTCACTTGGCGGTGGCGATGTCTTTCAACAACTCGTCGTGAATCTTCCTGGCCTCCGGACCCATGCCCGCCAGCATCTCGTCACTGGCTTTCTTGCCCGCGGCATGCCACTGCGCCATTTCGGCGGGTGTGGGCCGGTACAGCGTGACGCCTTTACTCGCCGCCTCGGCCAGGAACTTGTCGTTGCTGGCGCGAGTGGCCAGAGCTTGTTCGCGCGCGTTCCAGCCGTTCTGCACGGCGGTCTGTTGCTCGGGCTTGAGCTTGTCGAACCATTCCTTGTTGCACAGCAGGGTGCCGGAATCGAAGGCGTGGGCGGTAAGTGTGTAATGCGGTGCCGACTTGGCAATCAGGCCGCTGTAGACGATGACACCCGATTCGCCGCCTTTGATCAGGCCGGTTTGCAGCCCGGGCACGGCCTCGGCAATGGGCAGCACGACGGGTTCGGCGCCGGCGCCCTTGATCCAGGCCTGCGAGGCCCGGGATTGGGTGGCGCGCAGCTTCTGGCCTTTGATGTCGGCCGGGGCCTTGATCGGCTGGGTGCCGTAAGTGTGCGTGAAGCCGACTTCGACGAACTGCAGCATGGCCAAGCCCTTGGCGGCCAGGAGGCGTCGAAAGTTGTCGGTCAGCCCCTTGTCGTAAGCCGCATCCACCTGCGCGAAGCTGGCGAACAGATAAGGCAGCTGCAATACGGTGATCTCAGGCAGGATGGTGGACGTGCCTTGCAACGAAGCGCCCACGCATTCCACCCGGCCGCGGCGAACATTGCTCAACAGGTTGGCCTCGTTGGGGTCGCTGGTGTTGAGCTCGACCTTGATCGTGCCCTTGCTGTCGCGTTCGACGTTGTCCTTGAACTTCTGCCAGAAGGTGATGAACACGCTGCCCGGGGGCGCGAAGGAGCCGGTGCGCAACACCACGGCTTCCTGCGCCAGTGCCGGCAAGCTGGTCGGCAATGCGCAGAACAAAGCGACCATGGTGGCCGAGAGCTTGAGGTGGGTCGGCTTGAAGTTCATCTGGGGGGTCCTCATCGTCGGGTTCGAACGGGTGGCGGTCGGTCAATCACCCAGGCCCAGGCTGCCTGGGTTCATCAGCCCACGGGGGTCGAGCTGGTTCTTCAACGCTTGCAACAGGCTGCCGGTTGGCGTGGCGAGCCGCGGCAAGTGCCGGTAGGCGCGGCCGATCTGGAAGTGCACGGCGCCATGGTCGTCCATGCAGTCGGCTACCTCTCGCCACAGCCGTTGCACCAAGGCCCTGGCTGCAGGGGCGGCGGGTCGGTTGCGCCAGGGCGCGGTGAGGGCCTGGCCCAGTACCTCTACGTGCAGCGGGTAGATCTCGTCGGGCCAGTAAAAGCAAGGCTCGAACAGGAAGGCGCGGTCGATGTTGGCCGTGAGCGGTGAATAGACGATGCCGTGAGCCTGCATGGCGCCGGCATGGCTGTGGATCAAGGCCTCGACGGCCTGCACCGTTTCGAGCGCCCGTGACAGCGGCACGATGCCGTGCACCGGCAACCAGCGGTTGCCGTTGTGCGCCAGCACCGAGCGCAGCGGCTGGAAGGGCTGAGCGCGCAGGATTTGCGGCACCGAGGCCGGCTGAGCGGTGCCGCGGTGTTGCTGGGCGATGGCGGCCACGCGCGCCAGACGCTCATCGACATGCACCGGAGAGTCACCGTCCAGCGCCAGATGGATGGAATACGGGTGCACGGCCAGATAGTCGGTGCCGGCGAGCGCCACGCTGGCGGCGGCCTTCAGGCCCGACAGCAGCGACGGCCCCGAGCGTGCGATCTCGCCCAGCGTCTTCACCCCGGCCGCCAGCTTGTTGCCGGTCTGCGCCGAATTCGTGGCCTTGTAGGCGTCGATGCCGAAACACTCGCTGCCCAGGCCGTTGCGCATCAGTTCGATTTGGGTCGCCACCATGTCGGCCATGCTGACGAAGCCATAGGACGCACAGCCCTGAGCGGCCGGCGACGCCACGAGCCGCAGCGTGGCCACGGCCTTGATGCCGAGCGCGCCGGTGTCGCCCAGGAACAGCCCGGTCAGGTCGGGCCCGCCCCAGCGCGCGAAGGCCGACGCACCGGCCAGAGCCGCGCTGCCGGTGGTCAGCACCTCACCGCTGGCCACAACCACCTGCAGGCCCAGCACCGATTCGGCTGCCGTGCCGTGCTGGCCGGCGCCGAAGAACATGCTGTTCTGCGACAGCGCACCGCCCACCGTGGCGCGCAGGCCCGACAGCGGGCCGCCGAAGGGTGTGGTGAAGCCGCTGCCGGCCAGGGCCTCGCGCACCTGGGCCCAGGTGCAGCCGGCTTGCACGGTGATGTACAGGTCGGCGGTGTTGACTTCGAGCACCCGGTTCAGGCGGCACAGGTCCACGGTGACGAATGGCCGCGCAGGCAGGTATCCGGCCGTGTACGACATGCCGCCACCGCGCGGCGCCAGTGCCAGGCCGGCGCCGGTGATGTGGGCCACGCCGTCGGCCAGCTGCGCCACGCTGTCAGGGCGGAAGACGAAATCGGGCCAGCGCTCGCCGGTGTGAAAGACGTCGTGCGCGGCCAGCTGCCGGGTCGGGCCGTCGCTGGCGATGGCTTCATTGCCGAGACGGTCACGCAAGGCATCGGCCAGCTGGGGCGCGGATTCAGCGACGTTCATCGGCGTTCAGCGGCGTTCATCGGAGCTCAACGGAGGCTACGCAAGGGCATCGAGGAAACCCGCTGCAGCAGGCCTGGGGTGGGACGAGTTGTCCGTACAACTTGCATGCTACCCGACCCCTGCTCGGCTTGACAAGACATGCGCCAGCATCCGTCTGCGGCGCCCCCCGCGGTACCGTCAGCCCGATTCGTGCCGCAGCACCGTGGCATAGCGGAACAGGTCCGCGCGGTGCCAGGACACCGCGACCAGGATCAGGCTGTCCTTGCGATCGTAGTAAGCGCGGTGCACACGCAATGACGGTGCACCTTTGTGCGTGCGCAGCAGGGCCGCAGCATCAGCGTCCAGCGCCACGGCCTCGAAGGTCTGTTCGATGCGGCCCAGCGTGCGTGCGTCCAGCGAAGCCAGCATCGTCGCCAATGCCGTTGCCGGCTGAAGCAGCTTGTCGCGGCGGCGCGGCGGCTGCGGCGGCAGGCAGATGTGAGTCAGCGCAAAGGGCTGGCCACCGCCTTGCCCGGCCTGGCGCCGGTCGCTGCGCAGGCCGCGCAGTTCAATGCAGGGTGTGCCCACAGCGCAACCTAGCTGCGCCGCCAGGGCCGTGCTGGCCGGCACTTCGGTGACCGAAAGCAGCTGCAGTCGGCTGGCGTTGCCGTACTGCAGCAGGTCTTCGATGGTGTCCACCGTTTGCCGGTAACGAACCGGCGGCGTTTCGGCAATCACCTCGGAACCGCTGCCCTGGCGGCGCGCGATCAAACCACTCTCTTCAAGGATGCGCAGGGCTTCGCGCACGGTGTGGCGGCTGGCCTGCAATTGCTCGCAAAGTTCGGTTTCTGGCGGCAGCGCGCTGCCAACTGGGAACTTGTGGCTGGCGATCCCGGCGATCAGGTCGGCGGCGATGCTGCGGTAGCGCGGAACCTTTTTCTGCGTCATCGCAAGGGTAGTCACAAGGTGCGGCGCAGTGTATGCCAGGCCGCCTGCAGGGCAGGGCGGTGCTCTGGCGCGGCGACGGCAATCAAGGCTTGCGCGCGCGCGTCCACGCCCAGGCCTCGCAGGTCGGCCCAGCCGTGTTCGGTGACCACGCTGTCGGCATCGCTGCGCGCCACGCCCACCGGCCCGGCGGGCAACAATGCAACGATGCGCGAGCGGGATGAATTGGCGCCGCGGCCGCCCACGTTGGCGGTGCCTGCCAACAGCGCGCGCCCGCCGCTGCTGGCCCGTGCGCCGCGCATGAAGTCCACCAAACCGCCCACACCGCTGACCTGTCGGCCACCCAGCACTTCGCAGTTGGCCTGGCCGAGCAGGTCGATCTCGATGGCGGAGTTGACCGCCATCAGGCGCGGAATGGCGGCCAGCGTGGCCTGGGCGTGGGTATGGTCGACGGCGGCGAATTGCACCAGCGCGGGGTTGGCCACGGCGCTGTACAACGCGGCGCTGCCCAGCGCCACGCCGGTGCACACCGGTGGCAGTTTGGCGTCGGGCGCGGCGAGGGCGCCCGCGCCGATCAGACCCAACAGGCCGTCCGACACCATGCCCGAGTGCAAGCGCAGCCCGCGGTGCGCCTGCAGGGCCGACAACACCGCGCCCTGCATGCGGCCCAGACCGAGTTGCAGGGTGTCGCCATCGCGCACCTGCTCGGCCACCTGTCGGGCGACGGCGGCCAGCGTGGGGTCGGCCGGCTCGGGTGGCAGCGTCAACGGCGTGTGCGCCGCTTGCACCCAGGCCGTGATGCGGCTGATGTGCACCGCCGGACCGCGGGTGCGTGGCAGGGCGGGGTTCACATGTGCCAGCACGGCCACGCCAGCGTCGGCTGCGGCCAGCACGGCTGGTGTGAAGTCTGCGGCCAGGGACAGGCTGCACAAATCGTGTTCGTCGGGCGGTGCGACATGCAGCATCAGCACGTCGAACTGTGCAGGCGTGGCGAGCCAGCGCACGGCCTGGGTGTAGTGCATGGGCAGCAGATCGATGGCGCCACGCTGCCACCCGGCCTGCCAGTCGCGGGACATGAAGAAGCTGCTGGCGCGCGCCTCGGGATGCAGCGCCGTCGGGTCGAAGCGGTTGACGCCGGGGATCCACATGCCGCAGAACCACACGCCGGCGGCGAGCTCGGGGGCGGCACGCAACCATTGTTCGAACAGCGGCGACGAGCCCGTGCAGCCGGGCCAGTAGACGCGTGCGCCAGGGCGCAGCCAGGCCGCCAGGTCCGAGCTGGCCAGGGGCAACGGGGGGCGTGAAGTCGTTTGGCGCATCGCAGGCCGGACTCTAGAATATGTCCGTACAACTTGCCAATTTGTTAACTGGCCGATCCATGTCGATGACCTCGGAGACGCTTCAGCCCCAGCCCCAGCCCCAGCCACAGCCGCGGCCCTCGGCTGTCGCCACGGTGTTGGCGCCGCCGGCCCCGACCGCGTGCGCGGGCTCGTGCCAGCGGCGGGCTGCGCCAGACCGCGGCCACCGCACGGCCGACCGCCGTGGAGCGGCTGGCACAGGCCGCGCACGCGGTGGGCCATCAAGAGGCTTGGCTGGCCCGTGCGGCCAGCCATGTGCTCGACTGGCTCGGCTGTGCGGCCAGCGGCCGTTTGTCACCGCAAGGAACGGTGTTCGCGGGCTGGTTGGCGCTGCAGGGCGCCGGTTGCTGCCCGACGCTGGCCGGGCGCCGGGCCGATGCCGCTGCGGCCGCCGCGTACCACGGTGCCCTGGGCGGCGCGCTGGAAATGGACGACATCCACCGCAGTTCCATCCTGCACCCCGGGCCGGTGGTGATCCCTGCGGTGCTGGCTGCGGCGCCGGTCGGTACGCCGGGTGCGCTCTTGCTAGGCGCCATCGTTGCAGGCTACGAAGTCACCATCCGCACCGGGCGTGCGCTCGGGCCTTCGCACTACCGGCTGTGGCACAGCACGGCCACGGCCGGCAGTTTTGGCGCCGCTGCCGGTGTGGCGCACGTGTTGGGCCTGGATTTGCAGCAGGCGGCGCACGCGCTGGCGCTGGCCGGCACACGCGCCGGTGGGCTGTGGCAGGTGCGGCACGAGAGTTCGCTGGGCAAAGCCTGGCACCTGGCCGGTGCCGCACGCGAAGGTCTGGCCGCTGCGCAGTTGGCGGCGCTGGGCCTGACCGGGCCGCTGGGCGTGCTGGACGGGCCGTCGGGCTGGTTCGCCGCCACCGCGCCGGCTGCCGATCCAGCCTTGATCGACGTGGCTTGCGGCGGCGCCGAGCCGCGCCCCTGGATCAGCGATGTCAGCTTCAAGCCCTGGCCGGCGTGCCGCCACGCCCATCCGGCGCTGGATGCACTGCGCCAGGCCTGCGCCGCCGAACCGGTGGAGGCGGCATCAATCGACCGGATTGACGTGCACACCTATGCCGATGCCCTGCGCTTCTGTGATCGACACACGCCCCTAGACAGCACACAGGCCCGGTTCTCCATCCAGCATGCCTTGGCCGCGGCCTTGACCTGGGGCGAGCCGCAGTTGCAGCACTACGCCGAGGCAGCGTTGACCAGCCCTGGCATGCAGGCCTTGCGCGACAAGGTGCACCTGCATGGCGACCCGGCCATCGAAGCGCTGTACCCGGCGCACTACGGCGCGCGGGTGGTCTTGACGCTGCGCGACGGGCGGCGCGTGCAGGCCGCTTTGCGCGACACCTTGGGTGACCCAGCCCGGCCCTTGTCAGCCGCGGCGCTGCATGCCAAGGCGCGCATGCTGATGGCGGCTGGCGGTTGGTCTGCAGCGCGCATAGTCGCGGCCTTTGAAGCCTGCGCCGGCCTGGCCGCTGCGCCCGACCTGACGGCCCTGCACGCGGTGATCGCGCCGTGTGACGGTTCCTTGACGGCCGCCTGAGCACCATGGAACTGGTCGCCCGCCTGCTCGAACATGCCGAGTCGGTGCGTTTCGACAACCTGCCGGCGGCCGCGGTGCAGGCCGCCACCGTTTTCATCACGGACAGCGTGGCCGTGGGCCTGGCTGGCAGCCGCCACCCGCGCCTGCCCCAGGTGCAGGCCGCGGCCGCGGGCTGGGGCAGCGGCGACGCCGCGCGTGACTGGTCCAGTGGCCGCCGTTGGCCGGCGCCTTCGGCGGCGCTGCTGAACGCGTACCAGATCCACAACCAGGAATTCGACTGTGTGCACGAGGGCGCGGTGGTGCACCCTCTCGCCACCATCCTGCCGGCCCTGGTGGCTGAAGCCGAGCGGGCCACCGCCGCCGGCCGCGTCATCTCCGGCGCGGCGCTGATCGAAGCCCTGGTGCTGGCGGTGGACGTGGCTGCCACGCTGGGTAGCGCGCAGGCCGCACCGATGCGTTTCTTCCGCCCTGCGATGTGCGGCGCTTTGGGGGCCAGCCTGGGCCTGGCCAAGCTGGCGGGTCTGTCACGCGCCGCCACGGCCGACACCCTGGGCATCGCCTACAGCCAGTTGGCCGGCACCATGCAGGCGCACGTGGAAGGCTCGCCGATGCTGGCCCTGCAGGTGGGTCTGGCAGCCCGCGCGGCGGTGACGGCGCTGGACTTGGCGCGCGCCGGGTTCAGCGGCCCGCGCAACGTCATCGAAGGGCCGTTCGGGTACTTCGAACTCTTCGACGCCCCGTTGGCGCCCCGTCTGGCGCAGGTTCAAGCGGTGTTCGAGGAACTGGGCCGCCGCTGGCGCATCACCGAGGTCAGCCACAAGCCTTACCCCACCGGCCGTGCCGCACAGGGCGCGCTGGATGGCCTGGCGACATTGCAGGCCAGCCACGGTTTCAGCGCCGCGCAGGTGCAGCAGGTGGAGTTGGCCGCGCCGCCCTTGATCCTGCGGCTGGTGGGCCGGCCCGTCCGTACCGACATGGACGTCAACTACGCCCGCTTGTGCCTACCTTACCTGGCCGCCACAGCGCTGCTGCATGGCCAGGTGACGCTGGACGCTTTTGCCCGCACGGCGTTGGACGAGCCCGCCACCCATGCGCTGGCGCAGCGGGTGGTGACGGCGGTCAACGACTGCCCGGACCCCAACGCCCTGGCGCCACAGACCGTGCGCGTCACATTGCACGATGGCACGGTGCACCGCATCGACCTGCCCGCCGTGCTGGGCCACCCGGCGCGGCCCTTGCCACCGGCCGCGCAGCGCGCCAAATTCGACGCCTGCTGCGCCCATGCGGGCTTGTCGGCCGCGGCCACGGAGCAGCTGCATGCGGCCTGTTGCAACCTGGCAGACACGCGCGGCATCGCCCCGTGGGTGAGCCTGATGAAAGCGAGCGCCCCATGCGCCACCTGACTTACTTCGAGACCTTCGAACCGCGCCAGTTGCTGGCCGACTATCCGTTGGGCGACGACTTTTTGCAGCGCATGGCGCGCATCAGCCGCGACGAGCTCTTTGCGCTGCAGAACCGGCGTTTCCTAAAGTTGATGGCGCGAGCCTGGCAGATCCCCTTCTACCAGCGCCTGTGGAGCGCGCGTGGCATCACATCGGCCGATATCCAGGGCCTGCATCACATCACCCGGCTGCCGACCTTCGACAAGCAGCAGGTGATGGACAGCGTGGCGCTGGTTCCGCCGCTGGGCGACTTCCATGGCGCCGATGTGCCCATGCCCAGCGCCGACCCCACCCAGGAGCCCGGCCTGTGGCCGATGGTGCTGCACACCACCAGCGGCACCACGGGCCGGCCGCAGCCCTTGCTGTTCTCGCCCAAGAGCCGCGAGATCCAGAGCCTTCTTCTGGCCCGCATCTACCGCCTGCAGGGCCTGCAGCCCGGCGAGGTGGTGCACTCGGTGTACGGCCACGGCATGATCAACGGTGGCCACTATGTGCGTGAAGCCCTGCTTCACTACACCAATGCCTTGCTCATCACGCCCGGCACGGGTGTCGAGACGCCGTCGGTCAAGCAGGTGGAGCTGATGCGTGACTTCGGTGTCAACGTCGTAGTGGGCTTTGCCGACTACATCAAGCGCCTGGCCGACGTGGCGCGCGAACAAGGCCTGGTGCCTGGCCGCGACATCCCCGTGCGCCGGATCTGCGGGCACCTGGGTCGCGAGTCGCGCGAATCGTTGTCTGCCGCCTGGGGCGGGGCCGAGATGTACGACTGGTATGGCGTGGGCGACACCGGTGCGGTGGCCGGCGAAGGCCCCGACCACGACGGGCTGTACCTGATGGAAGACGCGCAGTATGTCGAGGTGGCCGATGTCGACAGCGGCGCGCCGGTGGCTGACGGGCAGCCCGGCGACATGCTCGTCACGTGCCTGTACAAGGACGACATCTACCCCATCATTCGCTTCAACACCCACGACGTGACGCAGGTGCTGACCACGCCTTCCACGTTGGGTTTCAGCTTCAAACGCATCGCCGGCTTTCTCGGCCGCAGCGACAACATGGTGAAGATCCGCGGCATCAATGTCTTTCCGCAATCGTTGGCGCCGATCCTGGAAGAGCGGCCTGACTTTGCCGGCGAATTCATCTGCACCGCGGTGCGCGACGCCGCCGGGCGCGACGAATTGACCGTCTCGGTCGAGACTCGGGGCGGCGTGGCCGCAGAAGACGTCCAGCCCTACCGCGAGCTTCTTAAACGCCGACTGGGCGTGGACGTGCGGATCGACTTGGTTGCACCTGGCGTGCTCTCAGCACTGACCGGTTTGGAGACGCGGCAAAAGCCCATCCGCCTGATCGACAAACGTTTTAAATGAACCGCCTGGACCTTACTGAACAGGTTTTGGTGCTGGCGCGTGGCGACTGCAGCAGCCTGGCGCTGACTCAGGCCACCCTGGCGGCGATTGCGCGCGACAACCCGCGCCTGGGCGCCTACCTGCATGTGGACAGCGAAGGCGCCTGCCGCGCCGCTGCACAAAGCGATGCACGCCGCGCAACCGGGCAACTTCTGGGGCCGCTGGACGGCCTGACGCTGGCCGTGAAGGACAACATCGACGTGGCAGGCCTGCCCACCACTGCCGGCATGGCCACCCGGCGCGGGCGCATCGCCGTGCAGGACGCGTTTGTCGTGCAGCGTTTGCGCGCGGCCGGCATGGTGCTGCTGGGCAAGCTGAACATGCACGAGGCCGCGCTGGGGGCCACCACCGACAACCCGCATTACGGCCGCTGCGAGAATCCGCTGCGCGCCGGTTTCACCCCGGGCGGCTCCAGCGGCGGGTCGGCCGCGGCGGTGGCGGCCAACCTGTGTGGGCTGGCGCTGGGCACCGACACCATGGGCTCGGTGCGCATCCCTGCGGCGTACTGCGGCGTGGTGGGTTTCAAGCCGACCTGGGGCCGTGTTTCGACGAGCGGCAGCGTCGCCTGTTGCCGTGCGCTCGACCACATCGGCCTGCTGGTCCGTTCATGCCGCGACCTGACGCTGGTGATGCCGGCGTTGGCGGGGTACGACGCCGATTGCGCCGATGCCCGGGACAGGGTGCCGCTGCCAGCGCTGGCGCGTCCGCGGTTTGTGGCGGCCCGTGATGTCGAGGCCCTGGGTGTCGCGCCGTGTGTCGCGGCGGCCTACCGCACGGCCTTGCAAGCGCTGCGGGCCCGTGGCGAAGAAATCTACGAGATCGATCTGGCCGGCTACGACTTCGGCC
>ENA-OBIT01000050-OBIT01000050.1-metagenomes-genome-assembly--contig:-NODE-50-length-41838-cov-5.66853_pt1 | contig 41838 bp, 34 predicted proteins | sample MGYA00153386_OBIT01 | MGnify analysis MGYA00153386
CACCACAGGCACGCGGCCCGCCGCTGCACAGCCGGTGGGGTCAAGGCGCGCCGCGCGTGGTCTGCGCGTGCATCAGCTCCACCCGTTCGCGCCGCAGCAGCTTGCCCACGCGGTCGGCGTCTTCGATGTCGATGGCCACCGGGTGCCCGAGCTTGGGCGAATACCAGACCGTGCGGCTCCACTGGCCGCTGCTCCTGGCGCCCCCGTCCAATGCTTCGTGATACCAGCCGCTGCTCTCGATGGGCAGCGCCTCGTAGGGCCCCGCCGGGGTGTCGATCCGGCGCGGCCGGCCCACGGTGCTCGAACCCGTCCACTCGGTCTGGCCCTTGGTGGCGTCGGCGCGCTGGAACTTTTCCTTGAACAGCACGTCGCGCCGGTCGCCTCGCTTGGGGTTGGACCACCACAGCTCCTGGCTGGGCTCGAAGCTGGACACGGTGCCGTCGGGGCTGCGCTGCCGGGTGATGCGGCCCTGGGCGTCCATCGCCGTCTGCGCGCCGTTGGCCAGCAACTTGCCGTCGTCCAGCACTTCTTCGATGGCGGTGGTGTACGAACCCGTCACCTCGCCTTTCCAGGTGTCGGTGATCTGGTACGTGAAGGTGTCGCCCTCGGCGTAGCCGAAGGGGTTGGTGCGCGGCACATAGACCGGGCGTTCACCGCCGCTGGCGTTGGAGGCGGTGCGCCCGTCCAGCGGCGAGGCCGCGGGCACGCCTGGCGCGGCGGGGCGCGTGGCGGCCTGGGCGGTTTCTGCGGTCTGGGTCGGTGTGCGGCCCGCGACATTGCCGGCCTGCGGAGCCTGGCTTCTTGCAGCGCGCGGGGTCGGGGCTGGCGGCAGGGCCGCGGGCAAGCTGTTGGTGGCCGCTGCCGCAACCGCTGCAGCGGCTGCAGCGGTTGCGGCTGGTGTGGTGGCTGCAGTGGCTGCAGTGGCTGCGGCTGCCGGGGCCGCGGCGCCACCGTCGGACACCAGCCGGGAGGCCAATGCCGCCATGCTGCCGGCCGCCGAGCCGGCAGTCGACGCGACCGAGCTCACCGCCCCCACAGCGCCGACCACGGCGCTGGCCGTCTGCACGGCCATCACAGCCTGGCCCGAAGTGGTGGCCGCCACGGCGGCTGCTGTCCCGGCCACACCGGCCACGGCACCGATGGCACCGACGGCGCTGGCGGCCATCCCGACGGCGTTGAGCAGGCCGGAGGCGGAAGCCACCGGCGCCTGGGGTGCCGACTGCGGCGTCATGCGCCCGTTGCCAGCGTCTGCCGTGGTGGCCGGCTCGCCCGCACCGCCCTGGGCGCCCTGCCGGGGGCCGGCCGACGGGGCCGGGGCGCTTTGCTGCAGCACCTCGGCCACGGTCTGTTCGCCGACCGAGCGCCCACCCCGGTTGGACGCCTGCTTCAACGCCTCGCGCGCAAAGTCCTCGGGCGTTCTCGGGATCAGGCTGTCCAGCAGCGTGCTTTCTGCAAGTTCCTCGCGGCTGTCGTTGTCGCCCGACAGCCAGGGCGACACCAGGCCCTGGCTGCTGTCGAACAACGTCCGGCGGGTCGAGCGCAGGGCCTCGGCGCCGGTGATGCGCGGCGTGGCGATCGTGTCGACCAGCGCGCGTGCGAAGCGCGACGCCGCCAGCTCGGCCGGCCGGGCGCCGCTGGCGGCCGGCGCGGCAGGCAGGTCGGCCGGCTCGGGCCGGGTCTGGGCCGCGCCCAGGGCGGTGGAAAACAGCGCCACCATGCCCGGCGGCAGCTGCTGTTCTGCCAGCCCGGTCTGCGGCAGGCCGGCCAGCGCAGGGTGCTGGTAGGCAGCGTCCAGCACCAGCAGGCGCGGGCTGTCCGGGGTGCCCAGCAGGGCGTTGACGATTTCCGACACCGGCACGCCCACCTGGGCCAGGCGTTGTGCCAACTGGGCCGGCGGCAGCGCGGCGCTTGGCGAGGTGTCCAGCGGGGTGTCCAGCGGGGCTTCACGCGGCAGCCACAGGTTCTGCCCGTCCACCTGCACGGCCAGGGCGGTGACGTAGACAAAGCCCAGCCCGCCGGGCTGCAACCGGTCGCGCAATTCCGCCAGGCTGGCCCGCAGGTCGGCTGCGCTGAGGTCTTCACGCACCATCACCACGAAGCCCGCCGCCCGCAGCGCTGCGGCCACGGCCTGCGTGTCGCGCGCTGCCGACACCAGCACCGGCCGCGTCCCCACCGAGCCGTTGCCCACCACCAGCGCCAGCCGCTGCCGCCCCAACCCCAGCGCAGCCGACACGGCCTTCACCGGGCGCGGCGTGGACAGGCCCAATTCGCTGAGCGCAGGCAGGCGCAATGCCGGTGCGACAAGGGCTTCGGTTGCCGCTTGTTCTGGTGATTTGTCCTGGGCGAAACAGACGTTAGCAAACCCCTGAAGTGCCAGGCATGCAAGCAGACAACGCGCGAATAGCATCATTCGGACATCCGATAAGCCCGGTTGCAGTGTAGCCAAGCGCCGACGCGGCCCCGACGTAATCGTAGGTCGGCCTGGGGAATATGTGGTTCTGGGCAGGGCTGTTTATTGCTCGGTCGCAGGGAACAGGTCACGCGCCCGGCGTGACCGCGGAACACCGCCAAAAACGAAAAAGGCCACCCGAAAGCGGCCTGTTGCAAGGGGCGGGCCGTTCAAGCCTTCTTGAATCCACCTCGGCGAGTGGCTACAACGCCATACAGCGCTAACCCCACCAGGGCCAGCGAGCCGGGCTCGGGTACTTGCGCGGTGCCATTGTTTGGCCGGCGGTTCACCCCGTCTTTCGTTGACACGTACTGCAGCTTGAACCCGTCGTCGCTGCCATCACAAGTGGCGGTGTTGGTTGCGGATGCCACGCCCGACCCATTGAACGTTCGGCAGCCGGTGCCTCCTGCCATCGTCGTATTGAAAGCTGCAATCAGCCACCAGCTGGACGCCATCGATGTGTTGATACCCAGGTCGCGGTTGGTCGTTCCGACACCTTGGTAGGCACTGACAAACTGCCAGCCGGCCAGTGAGGCCGTGGCCGTGGTGCTCGCGAGGTCGGTGGGTGGCGTGCTCAGGTTTGTCGCCGAACCAACCGGGCCGTTGTTGTTGGCACCGGCCCACCGCATGACAAGAAAATCACCTTCAGCGGAATTGTTCACCCAGTACATGCGGATGTCTTTAAGCACAGTTGCCACGTTGAACGACAACAAAAGCATGTCGGCCACCCCGCCAGGCGTGTTGTCGACAGAATGGTCAGGGCTGGTGGTGTTAGCTGCGCCTTCGGCACGGTTGTTCACGCCCCAGGCCGAATTCGAGCCCTGTGCCGACAGTGCCGCACTGGCATAAGCGGAGCCGGCAGCCAAGCCGGTGCGGTCCTGTGACCACGCACTGACAACGACGTTGCTGTCACCGCCAGCGACTGCGCCGCCGCCGGCGCAGGACACGCGGTTGCCGAACTGCTTGTCAGTGTTGGCGCCGGTGATGTTTTGAAAGTTGCAACCTTGCGCCGTGCCCAGGTTGTACGTCGCCTGCGCCGCAGCGCCGCCGCTGAACGAGACGGCTGCCACGAAGGCGAGGGCTGTCAGCGTGAATGTGGATGGATTGAACATGTTGACATTTCCCTGCGGCAGTTCCAGGCCAACTTGGCCGATACGGTGTAGTAGCAAACCGCGGACCAACTGCAGAAAAACGTTCTATTTCAACGACTTGATAACGACGGCTCCACGTCATTTGCAACAAGTGTAAAAAAAAGCTACAAAGCGGCGCAACACACAGACGGGTGTCAACGCAGTGTCTTCAGCAACTCTTCCGCTGCCTTGGCACTGGCGAAGGCGCCGCCAGTGCGCAGGGCGACCTCGAGTTCTTCGCGCGCTTCGCCGCGACGGCCGGCGCCGGCCAGGGCGGTGCCCAGGTAGAAGCGGGTCTCGGGATTGCCGGGGTCGCGCAGCCGGGCGTCGCGCAGCAGTTGCAGCGCGCGTTCGGGTTGGCCGGCCTTGTAAGCGGCCCAGCCGACGGTGCCGATGACGTGGGACAGGTTGGGCTGCTGCGCCATGGCGCGTTCGGCAATCTTGAGCGCGCCCGGCGCGTCGCCCAGTTGGATCAGCACTTGGGCCAGGTTGTTCAGCGCGGCCACGTCGTTGGGGGCGGCAGTCAGCACCGTCTCGTACGCACTTCGGGCGGCCGGCCAGCGCTGCAGGCGCGCCTGGGTGTCGGCCATAGCGCGCAGGACCTGGGTGTCGCGCGGGCGGACTTTCAACCACTGGGCGGCCAGTTGCAAGGCACCGGCGGGGTCGCTGGCAGCCTGGGCGTTGAACACGCGCAGCAGGCTGGCCGCGGTCTGCTCGATCTGGTGGGCGCGCCGGTAATGTTGAAGCGCCGCTGCCGGTTGATTGCGCGCCATTGCGATGTCGCCCAGCAGGCCGTGGCCGACACCCACATTCGGGAACTTGGAGACGATGCTGCGAGCGCGTGACGCGGCTTTGTCGGCGTCGCCCTGGCGCAGCTCGATCTCGGCCATTAGCGCCTGCGCGGGCAAGTAGTCCGGCGCCTCGTTGAGCGCCTTGTCCAGCGAGTAGAACGCGCCCGGCAGCGCGCCAGCGCGCACCTGCAGCAGGGCGATCTGCACGAGCATCGGGCTGTCAAAATTGGCCAGCTGGGCGGCGCGCGCGAGATTGCTGCGTGCACTGGCCAGGTCGTTGTTGGCCAGGTTGACCTGGGCCAGCGCCACCAACACCTGCAGCGCCGCGGGGTTCTTCATCGTCAGCCGCTTGCTGGCCTCCAGCGCCGCGTCGGCCCGCCCCTGGCGCAGCAAAAAGTCCACCAGAACCAGCGCGGGTTGCAGATCGGCGGGGCCGCTGTGGTCAGCGGCCTTCTCCAGCCAGCGCTGGGCATCGGCAACGATTCCGCGGGCTTCGAACTGGCGGCCGAGCTCGGTCAGGGCGTCGATGTTCTTCTCGTCGCCCTTGAGCACTTCGTTCAAACGTTTTTCAGCTGCTTCGAAGTTACGAGCCCGGGCGTCCAATCGTGACAGGTTGACCAGCGCCGCAGCGAACGCCGGGTCCAGCCTGATCGCCGCTTCAAAAGCCTGGCGGGCGCCTGTGTCGTTGCCGCTGCGTGAACGCGCCATGCCCAGCAGGTTCTGCACGCCCGGGTTCTTGGGCTGTCGCCTCGCCACGTCCTCGGCCACCACCACCGCCTTGGCAGCTTGCGAGGATTGCAGGTACAGCGAGGTCAGGGCGATGCCGGCCTGGACCTGACTCGGGTCCTGCTTCAAAGCCGCTTCCAGTTCAACGGCGGCGTCGCTAAATTTGCCACCGCCGACCAAGCTCAAGCCCAGCATCGTGCGCAGGCCGGGCTGGTCGCTGCGCGTGAGCGCCTCGGTCATCAGCGCCGCCGCTCGCTGATGGCGGTTCTGCGACAGGTGCGCCGAAGCCAGCAGCAGCGTGGCCTGGCTGTCGTCCGGAAAGTTGCGCAGGTAGGTATCCAGCGACTCGATCGCACGGTCGACGTTGCCGTCGGCCAGGTGGATCTGCGCCAGCAGCTTGGCGACGGGCGTGTTGGGCTGCACACGCACGGCCACCTCCAGATAGGCCCTGGCTTTCTCGCGCTGGCCCAACCCGTGGTGGGCCAGTCCACCGAGGATGAGTACTTGAGGCCGGTAGCGGAAGAACTCGACCGGCACTGGGTCGAGCAGTGTCGTGATGGCGTTCAACGAGGCGCGCACGCCGGCCTTGTCGCCACCGCGTTCAAGCAACAGCGAATTCAGGTACAGGCCGCGCGGGTCGGTGGGCGACGAGCGGCGCAGTTCGGCCACGTCCTTGGCTGCATCGGCCGGTCGGCCCATGTCGACAAGCAAGCCGGCCCGCGAGACCAACGTTTCGGTGTGCGTGACCTGTACCGCAATCGCGCGGTCGTACCAGCCCATCGCCCCCTTGCTGTCACCTTGCAGGTGTTGCACTGAGCCCCGCGCGTAAAGGGCATCGGCGTCCAGGGGTGCCAGCTGCAGCGCACGGTCAGCGGCAGCGGCGGCCTCAGCATGCTGACGAAAGCGGATGCGCACAGGCACCTCGGCCAACCATGTGCTGGGGTTGCGTGGATCGATGGCGCGCGCTTCCTCGATACCGCGCATGGCCGCGCGCGCATCACCCAGGTCGGACATTGCCGACGCACGCATCAGCAGCAAGGCCTGCTGCGTGCCGGCCGGCAAGCCCGCTGGCGCCAGGGCCGGGTTGTCCAGCAGCTGCGGCAACCGGCCCTGAGCGACCAGCGCTTGGGCCAAGAACAGCGCCACCTCGGCACGGTTCACGCCCAGGCGCAGCGCGTCATTGAAGGCCACTTCGGCCGTGCCGGCTGCCCCGTTGGCCAACAGCACGCGGCCCAGCAGCATGTGCGCCGGCAACAGCTTGTTGTCGATCTTCAGCGCGTTGCGAAGTTGAAGCGCTGCGCCATCGAGATCGCGCTTCTCGAAGCGCACCAGCGCGTCTTCGTAAAGGCGCGCGGACTTGGGATCCAAGGGGCTTGCGGGGGATCCCGTTGGCACAGCCAGAAAACCGGCGAGAACAAATACGAGCCACCATTGCGGGCAGTTCCATCGTGGCCGGCAAGCTGTCGCCGAAGGACAGTTCGGAGTTCGGGAAGTTAAGACATTCATCCGCCTGATGTTAGGCAGATCGCCATCCGAACGCGGTGAACTGCGGCCGCAATTTGACACCATGACGTCCGTTCCGGGCTGTTTTGGCATGCCTGATCCGGGAACAGCGCCCGTCACTCAAGGATTTGCGCGCACATCGATGTCGGTCAGCAATGTCGGACTTTTACTTCCGACTGACAGCGCCAGAGTCTGGTGCGACCGGCAAGAATCGAACTTGCGACTAAGCCTTCGGAGGGCCCAATGATATCCACTTCACCACGGTCGCGCGGCAACCGCGCATTCTAGCGCGGGCCCTGTTTTGCGCCGTTTCTTCCTGGTGGCGCGGCTGGGCACCGGCGGCGGACTGCGGGGACCGCGCCCTATAATCTGCAGCAGATTTACCCGTACCGGACGGCCCGCAAGAATGAGGAATTCATGAGCAACACGCACGACCAGGCGGACTCGCACGACGCGCCGCACGAAGGGCCGATCAAAACGCCCAAGCAGCTGATCTGGGCAGTGCTGGCTTCGTTCGTGGTGCCCATCGCCGGCATCGTCCTGCTGGCCAATTATGTGCACTGGGGTGCCAAGCCGGCTGCCGGCAGCGACGCGATGTCGGCCGAGGCCACGGCGTTGCGGCTGCAGCGTGTGGGCTCGGTGGAACTGCGCGACGCCTCGGCGCCGGTCGTGCTGCGCACCGGCGAGCAGGTTTATCTGGGCCAGTGCACCGCGTGCCACTCGGCAGGCGCAGCAGGCGCGCCGAAATCGGGCGACGCCGCGGCCTGGGGCCCGCGCCTGAAGCAGGGCTACGACGGCTTGTTGAATTCCGCATTGAAGGGCAAGGGCGCCATGGGCGCGCAGGGCGGCGGCGAGTATTCGGATTTCGAGATCGGCCGCGCCGTGGTCTACATGGCCAACAAGGGTGGCGGCAAGCTGGCCGAGCCCGTGGCCCCTGCGCCTGCGGCCAGTGCGCCGAACTGAGCCAACCCGCTCCCGCGCCTCAGGGCCGCCTCCGGGCGGCTTTCTTTTTAGGCGCATCCACCGCGGTCCCGTGTGCGTAAAACATCGGGTGATCGCGACACTTCCCGTCCCAGACTCACCCGCCCCCCGACGCGGGTTGGAGCACGTATCCGAATCGCGCCGGCATCTGCGCGAAGTCCAGCGTCTGCGGCACCCAGTCGCCTTGCTCCACCGCCTGCGCGGCCAAACCCATATCCAGCGTGTGCACCAAGCCGAAGCCCAACTCGGTGTCCAGGAACAGCCGGCCGGCCTCGTCGAGCCAGATGCTGCGTATCTCGGCCGTGTGCCCGCTGTCGGTTGTCACGCGCCAAACGTCGCTGGCGCGCTCCACGCGCCAGACGAAAGGCGCGGCCTCCAGGGTCACGTAGACACGCTGCGGCCCGTTCTGGAAGTGCCAGGCGCCGGACTCGTCGGCGGCGTAGTTGCGGTGGATGAAGGCCAGCAGCTTCTCATGCAGGATGCGGCTGCCCTTGACCTGCGGGAAGGGGCCGGCGGCCTGCGTGCGTTCGTCGCGCATGTACCAGTCACCGCGCCTGTCCAGGGCCAGCCAGCCATGGCAGTTCGGCACCTGCGGCCACTTGGCCATGGCGGCCTTGACGATGTCGTCCATTCGGTGCCTAGTGCAAAGTCAGTGGCGTCAGCCGTGCGCGGCCAGCCAGTCGCTCACGGCCGTCGGCATGGTGAGCACATGCCCGGGCGGGCCGCCCGCGGGGAAGGCGACATGCCCGCCGTGCGCCGGTTGCCACAACGTCACGCAACGGCCGACATCGGCGCGGTTGGGCAGCCTGGCGGCCGGCACGAACGGGTCGTTTCGCGCATTCAGCACCAGCGCCGGGATGCGGATGCGCGCCAGGTGCGGCTGCGCCGAGGCGCGGGCCCAGTAGTCGGGCGTGTCGACATAGCCGTGCAGCGGCGCGGTAAAGACGTTGTCGAACTCGAACAGCGTGCGCGCCGCGGCCAGGCGTTCGCGGTCGAACAGGCCCGGGTGCTGCTGCCACTTGGCCAGCGCGCGGGGTTTCATGGTGCGCAGGAACATGCGCGAGTAGACCAGCCAGTTGAATCCCTGGTCTATCGCCTGCCCCGCGGCGGCCAGGTCGATCGGCGAACACACGGCCGCCACCGCGCTGGCCGTGGCCGCGGCGCTGTCGCCGGCTTCCTGGGCCCAGCGCAGCAGGGCGTTGCCCCCCAGCGAGATGCCCACCGCCTGGAGCGGCGCCGCGCTGCGGGCACGGAGGCGCTGCAGGATCCAGCCGATCTCTTCAAAGTCCCCCGAGTGGTAGGCGCGCGGCGCCAGGTTCAGTTCGCCCGAGCAGCCGCGAAAGTGCGGCACGGAAAAAGCCCAGCCGCGCGATTGCGCGACGCTCGCAAAGGCCTGTGCGTACTGGCTTTGCGAGCTGCCCTCCAGGCCGTGGAACAACACCAGGTGGTGGCTGGGCGCGGGCGCGCCGGGCAGGGTCTGCAAGTGGTCGACGTCGATGAAATCGCCGTCGGGCGTGGTCCAGCGTTCGCGCCTGAAGCGCGGCGCGGGTCCCAGGTGGCGGCGTGAAGCCACGGCCGCCCAGATCGTCTGCAGGTTGCCGCCGGGCAGCCACGGCGGCGCGCGAAAGTCTTCCACTAGTGCAGCGTTTCCGGCCCGTCGCCGCCCGGCAGGGTGGGCTCGGTCGGGCTGCCGGGGCTGGCGTGGTGGGCCACCAGGCGCCAGCCCTGCACGGTCTTGACGTAGACGTTGCTGGCCAGCACCCAGGCGGTCTGCGGGCCCTCGCTGGTACGCACGTCGATGCGCTCGACCAGGTGATGCATCGCGCCGCCGAGCCACTGCAGGCGGTGGACCTGGCCGGGCTGCGCCGGCACGCCGCCACCCGCGAAGATGGCCTCGAAGCTGGCGCGTATGCCCCGCGGCCCCACCACGCGCGGGCCGCCCGGGTGCACGCAGACGATCTCGTCCTCGTCGGCCCAAACGGCCATCAGGCCTTCGATGTCGCCGCGCTGCAGGGCTTGATAGAACTGCGCCTCGACATCGTCGGGTGTGCCGGCCAGGGTGGCGGCGGGGCGGTTGCTTGCCATGGGTCATGATTGTAGGTAACGACCATGAGCATCCGCCAGCCCGCCCCGCCCGACGTTTGGCCTGAAAAGAGTCGCGAACTGGCGCAGTTGCTGGCCCGCGCCGGCCTGGGGGACCGCACCGCCTTTGCCGGGCTTTACGAGCGCACCAGCGGCCATCTGTTTGCCGTGGTGCTGCGCATCCAGCGCGACCGCTCGTTGGCCGAGGACTTGCTGCAGGAGGTGTACGTGTCGGTGTGGAAAGCGGCCGCCGGCTTCGACGCCGCGCGCAGCCAGCCGCTGACGTGGCTGACCCACATCGCCCGCCACCGTGCCATCGACAGCCTGCGCCGCACGGCGACCCAGCCGCGCACGGAGAGCCTGCAGGTCGACGGCGACGGCGACAGCGACAGCCTGGCCGACCGCGTCGCCAGCGACACCCCGGGCCCGCTGGACCTGCTGGGCCAGGCCAGCGACGCGCGCGAGCTGTCGCAGTGCATGGACCGGCTCAGCCCGCCGCAACGCCAGAGCGTGGCACTGGCCTTTTTCGATGGTCTTTCGCATGCGGAGGTGGCCGCGCAACTGCAGGAGCCGCTGGGCACGGTAAAGAGCTGGGTGCGCCGCGCGCTGGCCACGCTGAAGACCTGCCTCGAGCGCGCTGCGCTTGGCGATGCCAGCGACACTGCAGGCCACCGCTGACATGGACTACGCCCGCCCCGCCCTCGCCGATGCCCTGGCCGCGCAGTACGTCGCCGGCACCTTGCGCGGCCGGGCGCGCCGCCGTTTCGAGGCATTGCTGCCCAGCCACCCTGCGCTGCAGGCGGCTGTGCGCCAGTGGCAGCTGCGCCTGATGCCGCTCACCGGCGTTTTGCCGCCGCAGGCGCCTCCGGCGCGTGTGTGGCAGGCCATCGAGCGCCGCCTGTGGCCTGCGGCTGCCGCCGCGCCTCAGCCGTCGTGGTGGGCCCGGTTGGCGCTGTGGCGCGGCCTGTCGGCCCTGGCCAGCGTGGCGGTGGTGACGCTGGCCGTGCTGCTGGCCAGCCCGCCGCCGGCCCTGGCGCCGGTGGTGGTGGTGCTGGCCAGCACGGGCGCGGATGCCGGCACCGCAGGCACCATCGTGGCCAGCTTCAGCGGTGACGGCCGCGCCCTGGTGACGCGCCCGCTGCAGCCGGTAAATCTGCAGGCCGACCGGGTGTTCGAACTGTGGTCGGTGCCGCCCGAGGGCTCGCCGCGGTCGCTGGGGCTCATCTCTTCCAGTGGCGTCACCGTGCTGCAGCGGCAGAAGCTGCCGGCCACCGTGCTGCGTGGCGGCACGGCGGCGCTGGCGGTCAGCATCGAGCCACCCGGCGGCTCGCCCACTGGCACGCCCACCGGGCCGGTGGTGTTCGCGGGCAAGCTGCAGCTGTAGCTCCCCAAGCCGGCGGGCCGGTCGGGCGCCGGAGGCCGGGCGCCGAGCGCTGAGCGCTGAGCGCCCACTATGCTCGGTGCATGTGGAAGGATTTCTCGCTCAGCGCCGTCGTCGCCGGCTTCGTGGCGGTGCTGGTGGGCTTCACCAGTTCGGTGGTCATCGTGTTCCAGGGCGCTGCGGCGCTGGGCGCCACGCCTGGGCAGACGGCGTCGTGGATCTGGGCCCTGGGCCTGGGCATGGGGCTGACCAGCCTGGGTTTGAGCCTGCACTACCGCCAGCCGGTGCTGACGGCCTGGTCGACACCGGGTGCCGCGCTGCTCGTGACGGCCGGCGCTGGGGTGAACATGGCCGAGGCAGTGGGCGCCTTCATGGTCTGCGCCTTGCTGATCACCGTGGCCGGCGCCAGCGGTGTCTTCGAGCGCGCCATGAACCGCATCCCGCAGGCCCTGGCCTCGGCCCTGCTGGCCGGCGTGCTGGCGCGCTTCGCCTTCGATGCCTTTGCAGCAGCCCAGGCGGACCTGGCGCTGGTGGTCGCGATGTTCGTGGCCTACCTGCTGGGCCGCCGGGCGTGGCCGCGCTACGCCGTACCCGGCGTTCTGCTGGCCGGCGTGATGATGGCGCTGGCGCGGGGGCAGACGGACTTTGCCGCCGTGCCCTGGCAGCTGGCCACGCCCGTGTTCACCCTGCCCGACTTCAGCCTGGCCGCCACCATCGGCATCGCGCTGCCGCTGTTCGTGGTGACGATGGCGTCGCAGAACCTGCCCGGCGTGGCGGCGCAACGCGCGGCGGGTTACGCCACGCCGGTGTCGCCCGTCATCACCACCACCGGACTGGCCACGCTGGTGCTGGCGCCGTTCGGCGCGTTTTCACTGGGTCTGGCGGCCATCACCGCGGCCATCTGCCAGGGACGCGAGGCGCACGCAGACCCGGCCCGCCGCTGGGTGGCCAGTGCGGCGGCGGGCGTGTTCTACATCGTCACTGGCCTGCTGGCCGGCGCCGTGGTGGGCCTGATCGCCGCGCTGCCCAAGGTGCTGGTGCTGGCGCTGGCCGGGCTGGCGCTGCTGGGCACCATCGGCGCGGGCCTGGCCGCGGCCATGAAGGACGACGCCCAGCGCGAGCCGGCGCTGATCACCTTCGTCGTCAGCGCCAGCGGCCTGACGCTGTGGGGCGTGGGCCCGGCGTTCTGGGGCGTGCTGGCCGGTGCGCTGGCCTGGGCCGTGCTGCGCTGGCGTGGCTGACGCAGGCGCCCGTGCCCGAGCCTGTGCCTGTGCAACTACGCCGGCGCGAACGAGTCGTGGTGCGCGATGTGGTGGCCGCCCGCGTCGACCGTCACCACCGCGCCGTCGGGCAGCAGCTGCCAGCCCGATTCGTGGTCGCACAGCGGTTCGCTGGCGATGACGGTGCCGTGGGCCATGCGGCGCAAGTACAGCGTGGGCGGCAGGCCGTCGCTGGCCAGGCGAAAGGCGTGCAGCTGCCGGCCGTCGGCCAGCACCGCGGCAAAGCGCAGCGGCTGGGTGATGCCCTGTTCACGCATCAGGGCCATGGTGCCGTCGAGCACGCGGGTCATGGCCTGCTCGATCGGCAGGCCCTGGCCCGCCAGGTGCAGCGCCAGCAGAAACAGCAGCTCGGAATCGGTCGCGCCGTGGCGCTGGGCGTACAGCGTGTCCGGCAAGCGGGCCTCCAGCGCGCGTCGCAACTGGCCGTAGCCGCCGATCTGCCCGTTGTGCATGAAGAGGTAGCGGCCGTGGCGGAAGGGGTGGCAGTTCTGTCGCGCGATGCCGCCGGCGGTGGCGGCGCGCACATGGGCGAAAAAAAGCCGGGACTTGAGCGTTTGTGACAGCGCCAGCAGGTTGTCGTCGCTCCAGGCGGGCATCACCTCGCGGTAGACGCCGGGGTCGACACGCTCGCCGTACCAACCGATGCCGAAGCCGTCGCCCTGGGTCACGGCCTTGGCCTCTTCGGCATGCAGCGACTGCCGCATCAACGAGTGGCGAGGCTTGGCGATCAGCTCTTCCAGGTAAAGCGGTTCGCCCAGGTAGGCGGCAAGACGGCACATGGGGGACCTCGATGCCCATTGCTTCGTCATCTGCGGCCGAAGCTTGAGCCTCGCCGGGGGTTGCGGCGCCGCGGCGTGGCATGTGCCACAGTGGCGGCCCCTGCCCGGATCGGGACGGGCGTGCCTGCAGGAGAAACCATGAAACTGCTCTTCGTCGCCGACCCGCTGGAGACCTTCAAGACCCACAAGGACAGCAGCTTCGCCATGATGCGCGAGGCGTCATCGCGCGGTCATGCGCTGATGGCCTGCACCCCGCGCGACCTGCGCTGGCAGCGCGGCGAACCGGTGACGGCTTTCGTGCGCGACATCAAGCTCACCGGCCGGCCAGGCGACGGCCACTCGGCCGACTGGTTCGAAGCTGCCCAGCACGCGCCAGACGAGCGTCCGCAGCCCCTTTGCGACGTGGACGCCGTGCTGATGCGCAAAGACCCACCCTTCGACAGCGAGTACTTCTACGCCACCCACCTGCTCAGCCAGGCCGAGCGGGAAGGCGCGCGCGTGTTCAACCGCGCCGCTGCGCTGCGTGAACACCCCGAGAAGCTGGCGATCCTGGAGTTCCCTCAGTTCATCGGCCCCACGCTGGTGACGCGCGACGAGGCCGACGTGAAGCGTTTTCACGCCGAACACCGCGACATCATCTTGAAGCCGCTCGACGGCATGGGCGGTATGGGCATCTTTCGCGTCGGACCCGACGGGCTGAACCTGGGCAGCATCGTCGAGACGCTCAACCGCGGCGGCGCGCAGACGCTGATGGTGCAGAAGTACCTGCCTGAAATCGTCCAAGGCGACAAGCGCGTGCTGGTGATCGGCGGGAAGCCGTTGCCCTTCGCGCTGGCGCGCATCCCGCAGGGCAGCGAGATCCGCGGCAACCTGGCCGTCGGCGGCAAGGGCGTGGCGCAGCTGCTGAGCGCGCGCGACCGCGAGATCGCCGAACACATCGGCCCGCTGCTGGCCGCACGCGGTCTGCTGCTCGTGGGGCTGGACGTGATCGGCGACTGCCTCACCGAGATCAACGTCACCAGCCCGACGGGATTTGCCGAGATCACGCAGCAGACGGGTTTCGACGTGGCGGCGATATTCATCGACGCACTGGAAGTGGCGATGAAGCCATGACCTTCATCGACCTGCTCGACGCCAGCGGCCAGTACGACGCCGAGTTCGATGCTGGCGGCTTCACCGGCTTGAGCAACCACCTGCCCATGGCCCTGGCGGCGTTGAAGCGGCTGGGCGCGGACGACGCGCGCCTGGCCGCGTTCGCCGCCCGTTACAGCCAGCGCCTGCGCCCGGCGCCCGCACCGGCCGAGTGGCCGGCCGGCGAACCGTGGCGCGCGCGGCTGGGGCAAACCAACGCCTGGCCGGCCTACCGGCATCTGTTCCTGCACTGGTTGGTCACCGAATCCGCCGACGCGGTGCTGCAGCAGACCGTGCCCACGTTGATGGCGGGGTGCGGCGGCGCGGCCTTCCACGGACTCATCCGCGTGGCCTATGCCGTGCAGTCCGGTCACGGCCAGGAACTGGCCGACGCGCTGGCCTACTGGGCCTGCCGATGGCTGGACCTGGGCGCGCCGCTGCCTTCTTCTGGCACGGGCACCCGCGCCGACCCGGCGCCGCCGCTGAAGGCGCTGACCCAGCCCAGGCCGGCGGGCGAGCTGATCGTCGACCGCATGATCGCCGCCGCGCGCCAGCCCGATTTCGACACCACCACCGCCAGCCTGCGCATCAACGACCGCACCCTGCCACGGCTGGCGCGCCTGTCCGCGCGCCTCTACGCACGCAGCGGCAACTTCACCGCGTTGCACCTCGTCACCAGCGCGCAAGCCATGTCGGTGTTGCTGCCCTTCGTCGACGACCCCGTGGCCACTGTGGCCGCTGTGGCGAGTTACTGGCGCGCCTATGCCGCCGGCTTCGTGGCCAGCGGCGCCGTGCCGGGACGTGCGCCGGCTGCGCGGCCCTGGCCCGAATTGATGGCGGCTGCACGGGACAGCGACGACGACCACCTCATCAAGCTGGTCGACGCCTGCCGTCAGGCCCAGGTGATTGCCGGTGGCGCCGACGACTGGCAGCGCGCTGCGACACGTGCCACCACAGGGGCCGTCAACAACGCCTGACGGTCTTTGTCGTCCGTCATTTTCTGCGCCGTGGCCGACAATCCCCGACATGGCCATCCTCTCGCTTTCCAATGCCCACCTCGCTTATGGCCACGTGGCCCTGCTCGACGGCGCCGGGCTGTCCTTCGAAGCCGGCGAACGCCTGGCGCTGATCGGCCGCAACGGCACCGGCAAGTCGTCGCTGCTGCGCGTGCTGGCCGGAATGGAAAGGCTGGACGACGGCCTGCTGCAGCAGCAGCAGGGCCTGCGCGTGATCTACGTGCCGCAGGAACCCGAACTCGACGCCGACGGCAGCGTGTTCGACGTCGTCAGCGAAGGTGTCGCCGAAGCCAAGGCGCTGCGCGAACGCTACGAGGCGCATGCGCCCGAGGACGACCTCGACGCCATCCAGACCCGCATCGAAGCCCTGCACGGCTGGACCTGGGAGCAGCGTGTCGACGAGACCCTGCACCGCTTAAGCCTGGACGGCCAGCGCACCGTGGGGCAGCTGTCCGGCGGCCTGAAGAAGCGCGTGGCCCTGGCGCGCGCGCTGGTGGCCGCGCCCGACGTGCTGCTGCTGGACGAGCCCACCAACCACCTCGACCTGGATGCCATCGCCTGGCTGGAAGGTTTGTTGCGCGATTTCGAAGGCAGCGTGCTGCTGGTCAGCCACGACCGCGCCTTCATCGACAACGTCGCCACGCGCATCGTCGAGCTCGACCGCGGTCAGATCCGCAGCTACCCGGGCCAGCTGGCAGCTTTCGAGGCGGCCAAGCTGCGCGAGATCGAGAACGAAGCCCTGGCCAGCGCGCGCGCCGACAAGCTGCTGGCGCAGGAAGAGGTGTGGGTGCGCAAGGGCGTGGAAGCGCGCCGCACGCGGAGCGTGGGCCGCATCGCGCGGCTGGTGGCCTTGCGCGAACAGCGTGCGCGCCGCCGAGACACCCTGGGCAGCGTGCGGCTGGAAGTGGCCAGCGGCCAATCCAGCGGCAAGATCGTCGCCGAGCTGAAGCAAGCCACGGTGCGCTTCCCGGTCATGCCGGGGTCAGCGCAGGCAGGCGAGGGAGGCGTAGGGGGCGAGCGCACCATCATCGACCGCTTCAGCGCCACCATCCTGCGCGGCGACAAGGTCGGGCTGATCGGCCCCAACGGCGCGGGCAAGACCACGCTGCTCAAGCTCATCCTGGGCGAGCTGGAGCCCACCGAGGGCAGTGTGCGCCGCGGCACCAAACTGCAGGTGGCGTACTTCGACCAGATGCGCAGCGCGCTGGACCTCGATGCCACGTTGGCCGACACCATCAGCCCGGGCAGCGAGTGGATCGAAAACGACGCCGGCCGCAAGCACGTGATGAGCTACCTCAGCGACTTCCTGTTCTCGCCTGCGCGCGCCAATTCGCCGGTGCGCACGCTGTCAGGCGGCGAGCGCAACCGCGTTCTGCTGGCGCGCCTGTTCGCCCTGCCCGCCAACGTGCTGGTGCTCGACGAGCCCACCAACGACCTGGACATCGAAACGCTGGAACTGCTGGAAGAGCTGCTGCAGAGCTACAGCGGCACCGTGTTCCTGGTCAGCCATGACAGGCGCTTTCTGGACAACGTCGTCACCAGCACCATTGCCTGGGAAGGCGACCCGGCGATGGGCGGCGCGCCCGGTCTGTGGCGCGAGTACGAAGGCGGCTACGAGGACTGGCAGTTGCAGCGCAAGCGTGCGGTGCAATTGCGTGATGCCGTTGCAGCGCCGGTAATGCGGCCCGCAGCAGCGGCTGCGGCGACACCTGCTGCCGCTGCCGCTGCGGCCGCCGCTGTCGCTCCGGCCGCGCCGCGGGCATCCCCTGCGCGCAAGCTCAGCTACAAGGAGCAGCGTGAGCTCGATGCACTGCCCGCCCGCATCGAGACCTTGGAAGCCGAGCAGGCCGCCCTGGCCGCGCGCCTGGCCGACCCCGCGCTGTACGCCAAGGACCTGCAGGCCGTGCCCGCGCTGCAGGCTCGCCACGCCGGCATCGACGCAGAACTGCTGCAAGCCCTGGAGCGCTGGGAGCTCTTGGGCGCACGCTAGACTGATTGGCTTCGTGCCTAGCGCAGCCTTGCGGATACCGCCCCCATCATGTCCAACCCAACCCACGCCCCGACTGAAGCCACGCTGCTCGAAGCGCTCAAGTCGGTGGTCGACACCAACACGGGCCGTGACTTCGTCAGCACGCGCGCCGTCAAGAACCTGCGCATCGATGGCGGCGACATCGCCTTCCAGGTCGAGCTCGGCTTCCCCGCCAAGAGCCAGCACGCGGCGCTGCGCAAGGCGCTGATAGCCGCCGCGCGCACGCTGCCGGGGGTCAGCAACGTCAGCGTCGAGATCACCACGCGCATCGTCTCGCATGCCGTGCAGCGCGGCGTGCAGCTGCTGCCCAAGGTGAAGAACGTGATCGCGGTGGCCTCGGGCAAGGGCGGCGTGGGCAAGAGCACGACCACCGTCAATTTGGCGCTGGCGCTGGCCGCCGAGGGCGCCAGCGTGGGCATCCTCGACGCCGACATCTACGGCCCCAGCCAGCCGATGATGATGGGCTTGAGCGGCCGCCCCGAGAGCGAGGACGGCAAGACCATCGAGCCGCTCGAAAATTATGGCGTGCAGGTGATGAGCATCGGCTTCCTGATCGAGCCCGACCAGGCCATGATCTGGCGCGGCCCCATGGCCACGCAGGCGCTCGACCAGCTGCTGCACCAGACGCAGTGGCGCGAACTCGACTACCTGCTCATCGACATGCCGCCGGGCACCGGCGACATCGCGCTCACGCTCAGCCAGCGCGTGCCGCTGACCGGCGCCATCATCGTCACCACGCCGCAGGACATCGCGCTGCTCGACGCCCGCAAGGGTTTGAAGATGTTCGAGAAGGTCGGCGTGCCGATCCTGGGCATCGTCGAGAACATGGCCGTCTACGCCTGCCCGAGTTGCGGCCACACCGAACACATTTTTGGCGCCGACGGCGGCAAGCGCATGGCGACCGAATACGGTGTCGACTACCTGGGCGGCCTGCCGCTCACCATGTCCATCCGCGAGCAGGCCGACAGCGGCCGCCCGACCGTGGTGGCCGACCCCGATGGCGACGTTGCGGCCATCTACAAGGCCGTGGCGCGCAAGGTGGCGGTGAAGATCGCGCTCAAGGCGCGGGATTTCTCGGCCAAGTTCCCGACCATCAGCGTCTCCAAGGGAACCTGATCGAGGGGGCTCGGGCCGGCCCAGCGCCGGTTTTTCAAGCCCGGCCGGTTTCCAGCGCGTGCAGCTCGGCCAGGGTGTTGACGTTGAAGAACGCACTGGCCTCGTCGAAGACGACCGTCGCGCAGCGGTGGCGCGCGGTCCAGCGGTCGATCTTGCGTTCGCCGCTGTTCAGGAAGGCCATCAGGCTTTCGAGCAGCATGGTGTCGAGCAGGCAGAACACCGGCTGCAGCTGCAGGTGGCCGTTTTCCATCGTGGCGGCCATCGCGATCTCTGCGCCTTCGCGGGTCAGCGCCTGCGCCAGTCGCGCCGCCAAGTCTGCCGGAAAGCCTGGCGTGTCGCAGGGCACGGTCAGCATGTAGGGCGTCTGGCAGTGCTCCAGGCCCGCCAGCCAACCCGCCAGCGGACCGGGATAGTCGGCCACGGGGTCGGGCCACACCGCCACGCCCATCGATTCGTAGGCCGCCAGGTTGCGGTTGGCGTTGATCATCACCTCGCTCACCTGCGGCGACAGCCGCATCAGCGCGTGCATCGCCAGCGGCATGCCGTGGTAGTTTTGCAGGCCCTTGTCGGCGCCGCCCATGCGGCTGCCTCGGCCACCGCACAGGATGAGGCCGGTGATGTCTGCGGAAGCGATGGGCTGGTTCATGGGTTGGCAGGCGGTGGAATCGAGGGTGTGTCGGACTGGACGGATGTTTCGCCGGGCGGGCGAAGCGGGTCGATGGGCTCTTCGCCCTGCGGCGGTGCCTGCCCGCCCGCATCGGGCACAGGCGCGTCGGAAACCGCCACCGCGTCGCCCGGGTTCTCGACCTTCTTCTCATGGTCGAAAAGACCGAGCAATTGCGATTGCATCATCTTGCGCAACATGCCCGGCGGCAGCGGATCGGGCTTGCCGTAATCGTCGATGTAGGTGTCCAGGCCGTCCATGACGTTGAAGTGCGGGTCGGTGAAGAGCTTCTTCAGCGCGGCCTGCTTGACTTCCGGCGCCACGTCGCGCGCCACGAAGCGCGTGTAGTCGGAGTGCGTCGTCAGCGTATCCACGTCGGCCAGGGTCGGCGCAGGGGGTGCGGGGGGTGCGGACAGTGCGGGCGCTGCAGGCTGCGTCCGCTGGGCGGCGACAGGCGCAGGCATGGACGTTACCTGGGCCACGGGCGCCGGCGGCGGGGGCGCGAGCAACAGAGGTGGGGCACCCTCGCGGACCTCGCGCACCTCAATCTTGCGCCGTGACCATCGGCTGAAGAAGTTGCTGTCGCTTTCGCTCACGCGGCCACCGCCGGGTACTTCGAGGGGTTCGGTCTCGTACGGCGCATTTACGGAGTTTAGGGTGCGCAACCCACCCCAGGTTCAGGCGTCCTAGTTCAATCGCAACGCCCCGCCTCCGAACAAGCCGATCAGGCCGACCGCGATCAAGTAGATAGCGACGATGTAGTTCAACAATCTGGGCATGGCCAGGATGAGGATCCCGGCGAGCAGCGAGATGAGGGGCGTCAGACCCAATTGCAGATTCATGTGGACTCCAAGGTGGTGGGGTACGGATCAGCCGCGGGGTTCGCCCTGTTCGTTGACCGTGACGGTGCGCCCAGGCTCCTGGGTCATCTGCACCCGGTATTCTTGGCCGCGAAAGTTGTAAGCCACGTCCCAGTACGCGGCGCGCGCCTGGCTCGGGTTGCGGCTGCAGCGCTGCACGTTCGGCGTCGTCACCACCTGCTGGTCGTTGTCGCCGCGGCCGGTCCTGCTGCCAATGGCCGCGCCGGCCAAAACGCCGATGCCGGTGGCCACGTCCTTGCCGCTGCCGCCACCCACCTGGTGGCCCAGGATGCCGCCGATCACCGCCCCTAGCACGGCGCCGGGCACGTTGGCGTTGCTGCTGCGCTCCGGCGTCACCTGCTGCGGTTCGACCCAGCACCGCTCACCCGAGTCTTCCACCACCGCGCGCACCGACGTGACGGTGGCTTGGTACAGCCGCTCTTCGTCGCGGCGCCCGTAGTCGCGCGACACCATGGGCAGTGGCGCGTAGCGGCGGTCGTCGACCATCGAACTACGCTCCACCGCGCGCACCGACGAGATGCGGTCGTTCATGCCCATGGCGGTCAACGACGCGTATTGACCCGGACGCAGCACGACGCAATTGCCGCCGAAGCGGGCGTCCTCGCAGGCTTCCCAGCGCCCGCCGCTGACCACGGCCGATGAGGCGCGGTCGTTGAGCCCGCTGCGGCGAAAGTCCTCGACAGCGTTGTCGGCCGTCATGCTGCGGCCCTGGAAGCTTTCGTTCTCGTAGATGACGATGCGGCCGGCGCCAACTTGCTCGGGTGGCGGCGCCACAGGCAGCGGGGTAGTGCCCAAGTCATTGCGCGCGACGGCGCGCACCGAAGAAATGCGGTCGTTCAGACCCAGCGCCGTCAGTGTCGGGTACTGCCCCGGTTCGAGGACGGCACATGGCCCACCGAAGTTTGCGCCCGAGCACACCTCCCAGCGGCCGCCCGTGACCACGACCGACGAGGCGCGGTCGTTGAAGCCGTTGCGGCGGAAGTCCGGTACCGGCTGGACTGCGACAAACGACCGCCCCTGAAAGGCCGGATCTTCATACAAGTCGATCTGGCTGGCCACGGCAGGCGCGGCGGGCGCGGAAGCCGGCAGATTGCGCGGGTCGACGGCGCGCACCGACAAGACACTGTCGTTCAGGCCCATGGCTGCCAGCGACGCGTACTGCCCCGGCTGCAGCACCACGCAACGACCTCGAAAGCGCGCGTCCTCGCACAGTTCCCAACGGTCCCAAAGATTGCCCTTCACTACGGCCGAAGTCGCCCGGTAGTTCAAGCCCTGGCGCTGCAAGTCGGCCACCTCACCGGAAGCGGTGTAGGACTGACCCCTGTAGTCGTCACGCTCATAAAGCGTCACTTGCGCGGCTGCATTGACGCCCACCACAAGGCCGGCTGCGGCCAATCCGACGCGAAAGAATGTATTCATGGTGTGCTCAATGGGCTGCATGCGGAGACAACGGAACCCTGGGCGCCAGGCAGGGTTTCTGCTTGCCGATTTCGCGGGTTTACTCGCTGCGGTACGGCGTGCCATAGAACTTGTGCACGCCGCTGGCCCAGGTGTCGTCGGACATCGACGGCCAGCGGTCTTTGTCGAATCCGGGCGCGTCCTTCAAGGTGGCCTGCGGCACATTGAGCGTGAAGCGCTTGTTGACGGTGTCCAGCACCATGGCGGCCCACGGCACGGCAAATAGCTTGTCGCCCAGACCCATCACGCCGCCGAACGAGAGCACCGCGTAGGCAACCTTCCCCGAGGCCATGTCGATCATGAATTCCTTGATGTCGCCCAGGCTCTCGCCGTCCTCGTTGTAGACATCGTTGCCCAGCAAGGTGTCGGCTCCCATGAGGGCCGGGCCCGGACCTGAACTGCTGTTGGCGTACATACCGAAGTTGTCGCGGGTGACGTAGTTGGTAGACATGTTCATTTCCTGAAGGTTGGGATGGATCGGGATGACCGAGCATGCGGCGTCGCAGGTCACGTGCCGCTCGGCCGTCTTGCCTGTTGCGCATTCCTGATTTCAGGAACACACGCAATTACCTTAGGCAGGCACCAGCGTGCCGTCGGTGCGGTCGCGCACTCACGGGCCTATGCGCCGCAACGCACAAATGCAGGGCCGCGAGTTGCAGATAGTGGTGCGCATGAGCAAACGGTGGCACCAGCGCGCCTGGTCGGAGAGTCTCGAGCTTCAGTTCTTTTTTCTGACGCGCCGGGCCACGGCAGCCGGCTCGCATGCGTTGGTTGGTGCCTTACGGGCACCCGGAGCCCGGGCGTGGTGATTGGCGCGGCGGGCGCCAGACGCTTTCGCCTCTGTCGGCCGCCGGATGTCGAACTCGGCGAACGGTTGCCCCTGAGGGTGATGCCGCCCGGCTGCCGCCCGGGCGCCGCCAGGACGCCGCCAGTTTCGCTGTCATAAGGTGCATGAACCGCGTGGCACGGCGTGAAGGCTTTGTGGTGCTGTACCCAAAGCGCTTGGATCATGCACTCGGACATTCCGCCCGGCACTGCGAATTCCGGCTAGCCTGCACTGACCGCCATGCGATGTCCGGGCACCGGCAGCCTGCGCCCGGGCCGATGCCGCTCGCGCCAGACCGGGCATGAAGGCGGCGCGCGGCCATTCGATGCAAGACTGGTGGTCGCTGGTCAAGGGGGCAGCGACCGCCTGGGTGGCCGATTACGCGCCCAGCATGGGCGCGGCGCTGTCCTACTACAGCCTGTTTTCGCTGGCACCCCTGCTGCTGATCGTGGTCTCGATCGCCGGGCTGGTGTTCGGCCAGGACGCCGTGCGCGGCCAGGTTTTCGTTCAATTGCAGGGGCTGTTGGGGCCCGACGCTGCACAAACCATCGAAGATCTGCTCGTCAGCGTCTCCAAACCGGTCGAGGGCGTGACGTCGACGGCCATCGGCGTGTTGCTGCTGCTGGTCGGCGCCACCAGCGTCTTCGGCGAACTTCAGGACGCACTGGATCGCATCTGGCGCGCCCCCGCGCGGGACCGTTCGGGCAGCCTGTGGGGGCTGGTGCGCGCTCGCTTGCTGTCCTTCGGCATGATCCTGGGCATCGCCTTCCTGCTCGTGGTGTCGCTGGTGCTCGACGCCGTGGTGGCCGCGCTGGGGAAGCTGTGGGCGGGGGTCTTCGGCGAATGGGTGATGCTGGCGCAGCTGCTTAACTTGCTCGTCGGCTTCGTCATGACGACGGGCGTGTTCGCAATGATTTACAAGATCATGCCGCGCGTGTCGGTGAAGTGGCGCGACGTCTGGCTTGGCGCGATCGTGACTTCGCTGCTGTTCACAGCGGGGCGTTTTCTGATCGAGATCTACATCGGCACGAGCAACCTGGCGTCGGGTTTCGGTGCGGCAGGTTCGCTGATCGTGGTCCTCGTCTGGGTCTACTACTCTGCGCAGATTTTTCTGCTCGGCGCGGAGTTCACGTGGATCTACGCCAAGACGTTCGGCTCGATGCGCGACCTGCAACCGCAGCTTTTGGCCAAGACAGGCGCAGCGGCCCCGGGCATCGCCACAGACCGGGCCTGCTCGGGTCGCTCGTAGCAGCCAAGTCTCAGCGCGGGTGGCGAGTATTTTTTTTGCCGCCGAAAGACTGACGTTCGGCGGCGGTCAGGGTCAAGCCCGACGGTAACGCGACAGGCCCACGCCCATCAACGCAAAGCCGACCAGGGCAAGGGTAGCCGGCTCGGGGATCCTGTTGGGTTCTGAGCCTCTGGCGGTCAGGCTGGCATTCCAGGACGATGACGCGTTTTGCCCGCACTGCCCGGGGTTGGCTGTACTTTCGTTACAGCTGCCCGTTGCCGACCACGACATCGTGAATCCTGTGGCCTGGAACCCGTTGCCCGTGACGGTGCCGTTACCGATGAAGGCGATGGTGTCGACGCACCGGGCACTGCTGCAATTGAAGGCTTGCACGGTGAATGGGCTCCAATCATTGACGACAAAGGTGAAGCCGGAAAACTCGAAGATCGTCTGGGGCACCGACAGGATCGTGAAATCGAATGCCGTTCCCACGCCCCCGGGTAAGAGATCGCCCGATGTGCTGCCCACATTCATGCCGCTTTGCAGATCAAAAGATTTCAGACTGCTCACCAGCGACATCGGCACCCCGAGTGCGGTGGTGTTGTTCTGGAAAAAGCCCGTGGTGGACGCCGAGCCGAAAACGAACGCTGCGTGGGCCACCGGGGCGGAGATAGTCGCTGCGGCGATGGCGCTCGATAATACAAACTGTTTCAGCTTCATGAAATTTCCTGTTGCCACGGGATGTGGCGCCAAGAATATCGATGCAAGCGCCGCGCCAATCCTGTTTATATGAACCAGATCAATGGGAAAACCATCTACCGTTTTTTAGCGGGTGGCACGGTGTAAATTAATTCGACAGTGATGTTTATCTGGCTGAGCCGGCGAATCACTTTTCCGGGGCTGAAAACCCAATAATTCGGCGAATATTAGGTAGCGAAAAATACTGTTGTCTGTGCGGTGGACCACAGCAATCACCCCGGCAAGAGCGCCCCGGTAACATTTTGCTGCCTAGGGATAGCGGGGTTGACACGCCTCGCGCCATGGCACACAACACGCGGGATGCCGGGGCAGTTCTCCGTGCACTGTTTGTCGGAGTGTCGAATGCGCAGTCGTTTGTCTGGCCTGATTCAATCTGTACTGGGTTCGTCTTTTCTGGTTCTGTCGTCCGCGGGCTTGGTGGCCTGTGTCAGCCCACCGGCCGACAGACCGGTCGTGGGCCGCATCTCGGCCTTGCCGGCTGTTCAGCATCCAGCCGACAACCCCACGTCGCCGGCCAAGGTTGCGCTCGGCGCGCAGCTCTTCATGGACAAGCGCCTGTCGGGCAGCGGCAACAACAACTGCCAGAGCTGCCACTACCGCGAACTGGGCTGGACCGACGCCACGGTACTGTCCAGACGCGACAACGGCGACCTCAATACGCGCCACACGCCGTCGCTCTACAACGTGGGCCACCAGAGCATCTGGTACTGGGACGGCCGGGCCGCCACCATGGAAGCGCAAACGCTGGCGGCCTGGCGCAACCAGATGAGCGTCGACCCGGCAGTGGCCGCCGCGCGCATCAACGCCGTGCCGGCTTATGCCAGCCAGTTCCAGGCCGTGTATGGCGCCGCAGCCAGCCCGGACAACATCGTCAAATCGCTCACCGCCTACCTGCGCACCAAGAACAGCGAGAACTCGCCCTGGGACCGCTACGAAATGGGCGATGTGAAGGCGGTGTCGAAAGACGCTGTCGAAGGCTGGCAGCTGTTTTCGGGCAAGGGCGGCTGCACCGCCTGCCACGCGCCACCTTTTTATGGCAACAGCACCTTCTTCAACATCGGGCTGGAACACGGCAAGGACAAGCCCGATGTGGGCCGTTTCAATGTGACCAAGAACGAAGCCGACCGCGGCGCCTTCAAAACGCCTTCCCTGCGCTCGGTGGCGCTGGGCGCGCCCTACTTCCACGACGGCCAGACCGCGACGTTGAAGGAAGCCGTGCGCTACATGGCCAGCGGCGGCAAGCCCGACCTCAACCGCAGCCCGGTGCTGCAGCCGCGCAATCTGAGCGAAGCCGAGATCGACAAGATCGTCGCCTTCCTGGGCAGCCTCACCAGCACCGAACCCTGGATCGCGGCCAAGGTGCCCTGACCTGCGACCACTGCCCTGGCCGTTCACCGGAGACGCTCTCAATGCAATCCGCCTGCCGCGCCGCCGCATTACTGCTGACAGCGTGTGCGCTGGGCTTGGGCGGCTGCGCCACGCCAAGTGGTGGCGATGGCACTGTCGTCGGGGCCGCGGCACCGATGCCGATCGATCCCGTCGTCACGCAGGTGCTCGCCGCAATGTCGGCGCAGCGCATCGAGGCCCGGGTCCGCACGCTGGCGGGCTTCGGGACGCGGCACACGCTGTCCGACACCGTGTCGGACACGCGCGGCATCGGCGCCGCGCGGCGCTGGATCAAGCGCGAACTGGAAGCCTGCTCCAGCGCCACTGGCGGGCGCTTGCAGGTCGCCTTCGAGGAACACCTCGAACCCGTCGGCCCGCGCGTGCCGCAGCCCACGGCGATCGTCAACGTCGTCGCGACGCTGCCTGGCACCGACCCGCTGTCGCGCGACCGCCTCTACGTCGTCAGCGGGCACTACGACTCGATGCCCAGCGACGTGCTGGACGCCAGGTCCGACGCACCAGGCGCCAACGACGACGCCTCCGGTGTGGCCGCCGTGATGGAGATGGCCTGTGTGATGGCCCGCCACCGCTTCGATTCCACGCTGGTGTTCATCGCCTTCGCTGGCGAGGAGCAAGGCCTGCTCGGCGCAGCCCGCTGGGCGGCGGAGGCGCGGCGCAACGGCTTGCGCGTCGAGGCGATGGTCACGAACGACATCGTCGGCAGCCCGGTGGGCGACTTCGGCCAGCGCGATGCACGCCAGCTGCGTTTGTTCGCCGATGGCCTCACGCCGTTGCTGCGGCTGGCGCTGCGCGCGCCCGGTGTCCGCGTCACGGCCGATGACGCGGCAACCTATGAAGAAGTGCGCCAGCGTCTGGAGGCCCAGACCCGCGCCGGCGGTACCGCCGACCTGCCGACGAACCAGCTCGGCCGCCACCTGAAGGAAGCCGGCGAGCGTTACCTGCCCGGCTTCACGGTCAACCTCATCCAGCGGCCCGACCGTTACCTGCGCGGCGGTGACCACCTGCCGTTCCTGGCGCGGGGCTATGCCGCCGTGCGCTTCACCGAGCCGTTCGAAAACTTCAAGCGCCAGCACCAGAACGTGCGCATCGAGAACGGCGTGCAGTACGGCGACCTGCCGGAGTTCGTCGACGCCGCCTACGTGGCCGACGTGGCACGCATCAACGTCGCCGGGCTGGCGACGCTGGCACTGGCCCCGGCGCCGCCGGCCAACGTGCGCATCGAGGTGCTGCAGCTCGGCAACGACACCACGCTGCGCTGGGACCGCAATGCCGAACCCGACCTGGCCGGCTACCGCGTGGTGTGGCGCGAAACCGGCTCGCCGGTGTGGCAGCACCGCCGCGATGTCGGCAACGTCACCGAGACGGTGCTGCGCGGCCTGTCGAAGGACAACGTGGTCTTCGGCGTCCAGGCCGTCGACCGCACCGGGCACGCCAGCATGGCGAGCTTTCCGCTGCCGCTGATGCGCTGAGTGCCATGCCGCGCACGCCTGGTTCGCCGCCGATTCGACGTTGACGACTGCACGCAGGCCAGGCGCCCGAGCAGCCGCCATAGCCGAGCATCCGCGTCTGGTACGGGTTGGCGTCGTCGATCTGCCCGGTTTAGGCGTTGATAAGCAAGATGCCGTCCTGTGCCGCTTTGAACAGCCTGCGGTGGTGCAACGCCGACAAGCGCAAGGGGCACCGTAGGCGGCGTCGGCGGGGCTGCCGCATCACTTTCCGTGGTGTGTCGCTCGGGGCATCGGCTTACATGACAAATGCTTGCCAGCGTACGGCGCACGCACGCGAGCGTGCGGGATGCTTCCCGCTTGGATATCGACAGGGAAATGGGCATGACACTTAACAGGAATTCTGCAGCAGCGATGGCTGCCGTCTGGCCGGATGAAGGCAGTGATTCGGTGCAGGCGCCCTGTGGGCGAGGAACCGATCAACGGCTGCGCGTGCTGCTGGTGGACGACTGCAGGGCTCACCGCCTGATCGTGGCCGCGATGCTGGCGCGCTGGGGCATCGTGCCCACGATGGCCTGCAATGGAGCCCAGGCAGTGATCCTTGCCGAGCGAACGGGCTTCGACGTCGTCTTGATGGACTTGCTGATGCCGGTCATGGGCGGTGTGGCGGCCACGGCGGAGATGCGACAGATGGAACGTCAGACGGGTGTGCGGGGCCTGCTGCCGATCGTCGCGTGCACCTCGCTGGATTTGGCCACGGATCCAGGGTGGACGGCCCGGGTCGGGTTCACCGCCGTCCTGCGCAAGCCTTGCACCGCAATGGAGTTACAGAAATGTTTGGCTCGGTGGTGTCCCGACAAGTTCATCGTCAGCCAGCGCCAGCGGCAAGGTCAGCATGTGCCGGACACGGGCGGTACCCGTTTCGGTGCCGCCCTGTCGCACTGGAGACAGCTTGCGAAGTCTGACGCTTACGCAAGCCGCTGAACGGGCAAAGCGATCGGCTGTTCTGCCTACATGGCCGCAAGCAGCAGTGCCTTAGGCTGCTGCGCATCGACTTGACCGAGTACAAGCATGCAACAACGGTTCCGCACTCGAATCCTTTCTGGCGCATTGGCCTTGATGCTGCTGTCAGCGTGCGGCACGAAGGTCGTCAACCCGGTGTCTGGCCGCGCCGAGCGTTCGGTCATGGACGAGCAGACCGAGATCAACGAAGGCCGCAAGGCGCACCAGCAGGTGCTGGCTGAATTCGGCGCTCTCGCCAACCCAAGGCTGCAGGCCTATGTGAACGACGTCGGCCAGCGCCTGGCTCGGCAGTCACACCGCAGCAACCTGCAGTGGACCTTCACGGTGCTGGACAGTCCGGACATCAACGCCTTCGCGCTGCCCGGCGGTTATGTTTACATCACGCGCGGCATCATGGCCTACCTGGACAGCGAAGCCGAACTGGCGGGCGTGGTCGGGCATGAGATCGGTCACGTCACGGCCCGCCATGGCGCGCAGCGTGCCACCAGTCAGCAGAACGCCGGCCTCGGTGTGCTGGCGGCCACGGTGCTGGGGGTCGTGCTCGAATCTGCCGGCGTGGGCGGCGCAGCGCAGACCGCCAGCCAGATCGGCCAGGGAGTGGCGGCCGGCCGCCTGGCCAGCTACAGCCGCGACCAGGAAACCCAGGCCGACCAGTTGGGCGCCGAATACCTGGCGCGCAACCGCTACAACCCGCGCAACATGGTCGACGTGATCCAGGTGCTGAAGAACCAGGAACGCTTCGCCGCCGACCAGGCCCGCGCCGAAGGCAGGGCCGCACCGGCAGGCGGCAACTGGCTGGCTTCACACCCCAGCAACGACAAGCGGCTGGCCGACATCCAGCAGGTGGCCGTCGGCTACAGCGGCAACTACGACGACGACGGCCGTGCACGCTACCTGCAAGCCATCGACGGCTTGGCTTTCGGCGACAGCCGCGAGCAGGGAGTCGTGCGCGGGCGGAACTTCTATCACGAAGACCTGGGCATTGCGCTGACCGCGCCCCCAGGCTGGCAGATGAGGAATTCGCCCGAGGCGATCATGCTGGTGAGCGGCGCGGGCGATGCCGGTCTCGTCGTGCGTACGGTGCCGGCGGCTGCGGGCAGCACGCATGCAGAGATCATTCGCAATGTCGTCAAGCCCACTGAGGGCCGCAGCACCGCCCGCAGCTTCAATGGCCTGGCCGCGACGCAGTTCGAGGGTGCGCGCCGCACCGAGCAGGGCGCATCAGAACCCGTGCGCGTGTCGGTGGTGACGGGGCCGGGCGGTCGCAACTACCTGCTGCAGCATGCCGCCAGGGACGGCGCCGCGCTGCAGCGCGCAGGCCGCTCAATGGACGATGCCGAATTTTCCTTTCGGCCCCTGACGCAGGCAGACCGCGCTGCGGCCCGGCCCTGGATCGTCCGCACCACGCCTTTCCCGCGCGGCGGCTTCGCCGAACTGGCTCGCAATTCGCCCCTGCAGACGCAGGCCGAATCGCAGTTGAAATTGATCAACGGCGTGTATGGCGGCGGGCCCGAGCCCCGGCCGGGCGTGCTGGTGAAGGTCGTGCAGTGAGCCGCTGCGGTACCGGGCGCGGGTTGACCATGGGGATGCCGACGGCAGCCGCGGCGTAGCATCCTGGGCGCCGGTGTCGGTGCCGGCGCGCGGGGCCGTCGGCCCGGAAAGTTGAGCTGGATGCAGCAGGCAGGCTGGATCAAAGCCCCGAGCCCCGGTGGCAAGGCTCGCGAGCTTGCGCAGGACGTGATGGCCGGCATGGTGGCCGCGGTGGTGTTGATCGCCAACATCGTGTCATTCGCGGCGCTGATGTTCCCGGCGCCGCTGGCGCAGGGCACGTCCAGCGCTATCTGGGCCATGCTCATCGGCAGTGGCGTGGGCGGGCTGTGGGTGGCTTTGCGCACCTCGTTGCCGCCGCTGGCCTCGGGCATCGATTCACCCACCGGCGCGGTGCTGGTGCTGCTGGCGGCGTCGACGGGTCCGGCGGTGCTGGCCGTCGGCGGCAGCGCACGGTCTGCCGTCGAGGCCACGATGCTGCTGTTCAGCGCCGCCACGCTGCTGTCGGGCGGCTTGCTGCTGGGGTTGGGCATGGCGCGATGGGGCGCGTACTTGCGCTTCGTGCCGCATTTCGTGGTCGCCGGCTTTCTGGGCGCCACCGGCTGGCTGCTGATCGTGGGCGGCCTGCGCATGGCCACGGGCCGCAGCCTGGGCGGCTTGCTCGGGGCCTGGACTGCGCCCGAAGCGGCCAAGCTCGTCACGGCCGTGGCGGTGCTGAGCGTGTTGCTGGCGCTGCGCCGCTGGGTGAGGGCGCCGCTGGCCCTGCCGGCGGTACTGGTCGGCATGGCGCTGGTGGCCGGCGTGGGGCTTTCGCTGCTCGAGTTGTCGGACGCCCGCCACGGCTGGTACCTGCCGTCGATGGGCACGTTGGTAGCCTGGACGCCGTTGGCCACGCTGCAGGCGATGCACTTCTCGACCGGCATGTGGGCGGCGGCGCTGAAGGTCCTGCCCGACCTGATGGCGGTCACGGTGGTGGCGCTGATCTCGCTGGTCAGCAAGATATCGAGCCTGGAGGTCACGCGCAAGACCTCGTGCGACCTGAACCAGGAGCTGCGCGCCCACGGCGTGGCCACGCTGGCGGTGGTGCCGCTGGGCGGCATCGCCAGCATGGTGCAGCTGGGTTCGAGCCGGCTGCTCGACCAGGTGGGTGGGCGCTCGCGCTTAAGCGGCGTGGCCGCCGCGGCGGTGACGATCTTCGTGGCGCTGGCCAACTTCGACCTGCCGGCGCTGATCCCCCTGCCGGTGGCGGCGGGCCTGGTGATGATGCTGGGTTACGGGTTCCTGATGGAGGCGCTGGCCAAGCCGCTGGCGCAGCGCGACTGGCTGAACCTGGGTTTGGCGCTGGCCATCATGGTGGTGTGCGTGCGCTACGGTTACCTGGTGGGTGTGCTCGGCGGCGTGGTGGCCGCCTGCTTGCTGTTCGCGGCCAGCTACGCGCGCATCGGCGCGGTGCGGCAGCACCTGTCGCGCGCGCAGTTCGCCGGCACCGTGAGCCGCTCGGCCGCCGCGTCGCAGCACCTGGGCGACGCCGCGGCCGCGGGCGAATCGATCCAGCTGTACTGGCTGTCGGGCTACATCTTCTTCGGCTCGTCGGAAGGGGTGTTCGAGCGCGTGCGGCGCGATCTGCGCGCCCTGCCGCCACGGCGCGTCAGCCACGTGGTGCTCGACTTCCGCGGCGTCACGGGCGCCGACACCTCGGCGACCGTGAGCCTGACCAAGTTGCGCAACCTGTGCCAGCAGCACGGCGCCACGCTGGTGTACTGCAACGTCGCCCCGCCGACGCACGGCGTGCTGGCGCGCGACGGGCTGTTCGTCGGCCCCGGCCAGCCCCGGCCGTTTGCCGACGTCGACGACGCGCTGGCCTGGTGCGAAGACCGCGTGCTGACTGCTGCGGGGCTGGAAACGGGCGGCGCCGCGGCGGCCCTGGATGCAGCCGACCCCAGCCACGCCGCCGCTTTCGCGGTCTGGCTGCAGCAGCAACTTGGCGCCGGCGTGAGCAGTGCCGAGTTCATGCACTACCTGGTGCGCCACGCCATCGGCGGTGCGCAGGTGCTGTACCGCGAGGGCGAACCGGCCGACGAGATCGACCTCGTGGCCGCCGGCCGCCTGGTGGTGACGCTGGGCGAGGGCACGCCGCAGGTGCGGCGCGTGCGCAGCATCTCCACCCACACGGTGGTGGGCGAGATGGGCTTCTTCCGCCAAGCGGCACGCTCGGCCACGGTGTCGTCGGACGGGCCGGCACTGCTGTACACGCTGACGCGCGAGAACTTCGAGCGCATGCTCTCCGAGCGACCCGATCTGGCCGGTGCTTTCTACGAGTGCCTGCTGCGCACGCTGGCCGACCGCATCGGGCTGTCGGAACGCATGGTGACCAGCCTGGGGCGCTGACGCCATCCCGGCGCCTGGCCGATGCCCCGTCCGGCCGATGCCCCGCCCGCACCCGGCCTATCGCTGCGGACTAGACTGCGCAGCTTTCTGGCTAAATCGAACGGGATCTCTCTTGCCAACAATGTGTCCGCCATGAGCCAGCAGCCCTGCATCCGGGTCGCGGTGGTGATGGAACGCGTCTCCGCGCCCAACGCGTGGGAAGCCTGGCAGTTCCGCGTCATCGAAGTCGTGCCCGACGAAGGTGTGTTCGGCGATACGCCGCGCAAACTTCACGACGACGGCAAGACCTCGCGCTGGCTGCACCCGGGCTTTCGCGTCGAGCTGTATGCGGACGAGTGCAAGGGCTACTTCCTGAACCTCACCTCGGGCCGCCCGGTGTGGTTCGTGTCGTGGCGCGAGGCCGACGCCGACCCGTCGCACGTCGAGATCACGGCCGTGAGCCTGTCCTATATCGAGGCCGACCGGCGCCTGACCGCCGAGGAGCGGGTCGAAAATCTGCCGCTCGAGCCCGAGCTCTGCGAGTGGCTGCGCCTGTACACCAACGAACATTTCCGGCCCGACACCGGCCGCAAGGTGCGCGCGCAGTCGTTCCTGAGCCCTAAAGAGCGCGCCCGCCCGGTCGACGACGCGCCCGGCCCGGAGCGCCCCGGTGACTGAGCGCTTGCCTGCACCTCTCGCCGTCCCGGCCTCGCCCGCTGAACCTGCTGCACCCGCCACGGCCCCCACGCTGGACGACGTCGCCGCGCTGACGTCCGAGTCCGACTTCAGTGCCTACACGGCGCCGGCGGTTGACGCCCGGGTGCGCAACGCCGCCCTGCGCAAGCTGTTCCATTCCGACCCGCACTTCGGCGCGTCCGACGGGCTGGACGTGGACGCCGACGAAGCGGCGGCCAGCGAACATTCGCCGCTGGAGCGGCAGCGCCAGATCCTGCGTGCCCGGGCCTTGGGACTGCTGGACGACGAACTCGCCGACCAGGGCGACCCCTTGGCCGAACCCTCCGCCTGCGACCCCGACCCCGGGCCTGCCCGTGCCCCTGACCCTGCCCCTGCCCCCGACGGCGGGGGATACTGCGCCCCGACATGACCACACTCATCTGCAACTGCAACCGCACCATGCCGCTGGACGCCCGGGCCATCGCGCAAGCGCTGGGCGCCGCTGCCGACGCGCCGACCACCGTGCACCAGGCGCTGTGCCGTCGCGAGGCGCCCTTGTTCCAGCAAGCCGCCAAGTCGGGCGACGACCTGCTGGTGGCCTGCACGCAGGAAAGCCGGCTCTTCCTGCAACTGGCCGAGCAGACGGTGGGCGCGCCGGGGCTGCAGGAAAGGCCGATCCGCTTTGTCAACATTCGCGAAACCGGCGGCTGGTCGCGCGACGCGCAGGCCGCCACACCCAAGATCGCCGCGCTGATTGCCGCAGCGCAGCTGCCCACACCCGAGCCGGTGGCCAGCGTCACCTACAAGAGCCAGGGCCGCTGCCTGGTGATCGGCGCGGCCGACGCTGCCGAAGCTGCCGCCGCGCTGCTCGGCCCCGGGCTGGACGTGACGCTGCTGTCGACCGGCGGTACCGGCGGCGGCGGTGCGCTGTCGCAACGGCACGACCTGCCGGCCCACACCGGCGCGCTCACGAAGCTGACCGGCCGCTTGGGCGCGTTCGAGGCCACCTGGTCGCAATCCAACCCGATCGACCTCGACCTGTGCACGCGCTGCAACGCCTGCATCGCGGCCTGCCCCGAAGGCGCCATCGACTTCAGCTACACCGTGAACCTGGACGCCTGCAAGTCGCACCGTGAATGCGTGCGCGTGTGCGAAGCCGCCGGCGCCATCGACTTCGACCGCCCGGCGCAATCGGTGACGGAATCCTTCGACCTGGTGCTGGACCTGCGCGACGCGCCGGCGTTCACCCAGCACGCGCCGCCGCAGGGCTACTTCCACGTCGGGCGTGATGTTGGGCGTGATGTTGGGCGTGAGGTCGGGGGTCAGGCCGGCCGGCTGATGCAGGCCGTGCTGAAGCTGCGCGACCTGGTCGGCGAGTTCGAAAAGCCGCGCTTCTTCCATTACAAGAAGAAGCTCTGCGCGCACAGCCGCAACGAACAGATCGGCTGCACCGCCTGCATCGACGTGTGCTCGGCGCTAGCCATCCGCAGCGACGCCACGCTAAAGGGCAAGACCGCCGGCAAGGTGCGCGGCACCACGCACGCCGCGCCGGATGCCGGCGGGCAGGGTGGCGGCATCGTCGTCGACCCCTACCTGTGCGTGGGCTGCGGCGCCTGCACCACCGTGTGCCCCAGCGGCGCGCTGGCCTACGCGCTGCCCGGCACGCAGGACCAGGGCCGGCGCATCCGCACCCTGCTGTCCACCTACCGGCGCGGCGGCGGCCGCGACGCCGCGCTGCTCGTCCACAGCGAAGGCGCCGGCCAGCGTCTGGTCGACGACCTGGCCCGCGCGGCGAGCGTCGACCCCAGCCTGCACGGCCTGCCGGCCCGCGTCATCCCGCTGCCGGTGTGGCACAGCGCCAGCACCGGGCTGGACCTGTGGTTGCTGGCGCTGGCCCAGGGCGCCAGCCAGGTCTGGGTGCTGATGACCGACGAAGAAGCACCCGAATACCGCACGGCGCTGGCCGAGCAGATGGCAGTCGGCCAGGCCCTGATGACCGGCCTGGGCTACGCCGGCAGCCACCTGCACATGCTGGACTTGCGCGGCGAGCGCGGTGCGGGCGATGCACGCGGCCTGTCAGCGTTCGACCAAGCTCTGCGCGCCAGCCCCGCGCAGGGCGTGTCGCGCCCCTGCGAAGCCGCCGCGCAGGCCGACAAGCGCGCCACGCTCGAGCTTGCCATCGACCACCTGGTGGCCGCGGCACCGTTGGCAGTCCAGCTGCCGGCGAATTTGCCTGATTCGGTGCCGCTGCCGGCGGCTGGGTCGCCATTCGGCAGCCTCCTCGTCGACGCCCAGAAGTGCACGCTGTGCATGTCCTGCGTCGGCGCCTGCCCGTCGGCGGCACTGGCCGACAACCCCGACCTGCCGCAGTTGCGTTTCATCGAGAAGAACTGCGTGCAGTGCGGCCTGTGCGTGAAGACCTGCCCCGAGGACGCGCTGCAGCTGCAACCGCGCTTGCTGCTGGCCGACGGCGGCCGCGCGCGCAAGAACCTGCGCGTCATCAACGAGGCCGAGCCCTTCCACTGCATCCAGTGCGGCAAGGCCTTCGGCACGCGCCCGGGCATCGAGGCCATGGTGGCCAAGATCGGACATCACCCGGCCTTTTCCGGCGACCAGGGCCGGCGCCTGCGCATGTGCAGTGATTGCCGTGTCGTGGCCATCTTCAGCAACCCTGAAGAAACCCGGATCACCGACCTGTGAGCGGCACGCCTCCCACCGATCGGGCCCAGGGCATGGCCATGGCCTTCGCCGACGCCGACCAGGGCGAGGAACTCCAGCGCGCCGAGATGTACGGCCTGCTCGCGCAGTTGTGGTTCGCGCCCCCCGACGACGCCATGCTCGCGCAATTCGCGGTGGCGGTGACGGCTGCCCCGGTGCCCGGTTCGTTCCTCGAGGCCCCCTGGCAGGACCTGGTGGCCGCCATGCGCGCCGTCACGGCCGGCGAGGCAGCCGCGCAGCAGGCTCGGCTGTTCGTCGGCGCCGGCAAGGCCGACGTGCTGCCCTACGCCTCGTTCTACCTCACCGGTGCGCTCAACGACCGGCCGCTGGTCGAACTGCGCACCGACCTGGCCACCCTGGGCCTGGCCAATGCGGCGCCCGAGGGCGAGACCGAGGACCACGTGGCCTTCGTCTTCGAGGTCATGCGCTACCTGATCGCCGGCGACGACATGGCCGTGTGCAACCTCGAACAGCAGCGGCGCTTCTTCCGCGCCCACGTGCAGCCCTGGGTGGCGCACGGGTTGTGCGACGCCGTCGAGCAGCACCCGGCGGCGAAGCTGTATGCGGTGCTGGCCCGCTTCACGCGCGCCTTCGTCGAAGTCGAGACACAGGCTTTCGACCTGATCGAGTAGGCGCGCCGGCGCGCCTACTTCAGCATCGTATGGTTCATGAACAGCACCATGGCCCAGCTCATGTAGTCGCTGTTTTCCTTGCGCGCAAAGCCGTGGCCTTCGTTCTCGCCGCGCAGATACCAGACGGGCGTGCCCAGTTCGCGCACCTTGGCCACGATCTGCTCGGCCTCGGTGTAGGGCACGCGCGGGTCGTTCTTGCCCTGGATGACGAAGAGCGGCTTCTTGATCCTGCCGGCGTTGGTCAGCGGCGAGATCTTGTCGAGAAACGCCTTCATCTCGGGAATGCGCTCGTCGCCGTACTCGACCCGGCGCAAGTCGCGGCGGTAGCTCTCGGTGTTGTTGAGAAAGGTGATGAAGTGCGAGATGCCGACGATGTCGATCGCGCCGGCTATGCGGTCGCTGTAGTGCGTGGCCACCGCCAGGCTCATGTAGCCGCCGTAGCTGCCGCCGGCGACGATGACGCGGTCGGCGTCCAGGTCGGGCTGGGTCTTGATCCAGTCCAGCAGCGCGCCGATGTCGGCCACCGAGTCTTCGCGCTTGAAGCCGTTGTCCAGCGTCACGAACGTTTTGCCGAAACCGGTCGAGCCGCGCACGTTGGGCTGGATCACGGTGATCCCCATTTCCTGGATGTAGTACTGCCAGCGGCCCAGAAAACCCACCTTGGCCTGCGCCTCGGGGCCGCCGTGGATGCTGATCAGCACCGGCCGCTTGCCCTTGAAGCTGGACGGCGGCCGGTTGACGAGGCCGCTGATCTGCAGGCCGTCGAAACTCTTCCAGCGAATGATCTCGGTGTCGCGGAAAGCGCGGGTGTCGATGCGGGGCGGCACGGCCGCTTTCGTCCACTGCGTGCTCTGGCCGGTGTCGTTGAGCAAGTGAATCTGGCTCGGGCCCTGTGCGCTGTTCACGCTGTAGGCCAGCAAGGGCAGCTTGGGGTGGAACACGGTCGAGCCCACCGACCCGCCGGCCAGTTTCGGGGTCGGCAGTTCTTTCCAGGTCCGCGTGTCGAACAGACGAATCTCGTCCCGCCCATCGACATTGGCCTGGATCACCAGGGTCTTGTCGTCGGCGCTGGTGCTGCCGCCGCTGATGTCCCACGCGATGTGCGAGGTGATGCGCTGAAGCTCCTGCGTCTTCAGGTCCAGGACCGTGATTTCGCGAAACTCGCCGAAGCGGTCGCTGGCCACGAACATCCAGCGGCCGTCCTTGCTGAAGGCGCCGCCGAAATAGACCGCCTTGGCCTCGGCGCTGCCGGGCTTGGGCAGGATCTGCACCGGCTTGCCCGTGTGTTCGCCTTCCAGGTCCATCAGGAACAGCTGCAATTCGTTGACGCTGAGGTAGCGCGTCAAGGCCATGCGCATGCCGTCCTCGCTGATGGACCCGCCAAACCAGCCGCCGCCGTCGAGCACGGCGATCTGGCGCCGCTCGGCCACCGGGTCGCGGGCCTCGGGGTTCACCGCCCAGAAGGTCGTCATCACCCGTGTCCGCGTGCCGCCCTGCGCAGTGCGGTCGATCGGCACGCTGCCGTAGACCATTTCGCCCTGCGGCTTGCGCCAGCCGTTCAAGGCGTGGCGCTCGTCGGGTGGCGTGAGCGTCACCGCGGCGCTGCCGTCGAAGCCCTGGCGGTAGATCTGCGTCACCTCGTTGCCGCCGGTGGCACGGCTGAAGACGATGTAGCGCCCTTCCCTGGGTTCGTAGCTGCCGCCGCCCGCGGGCTCGGGGCCCTGCGTCACAGGCTTGAGATCGCCCATCGCAGCGTCGAGCCGGAACAGTTGCGCGGTGCTGGCGCCAGCGGCCCGGTGGCTGACCAGCATCTCGGCCCGGGTCGGGTGCCAGTCGGCAAAGCCGTGGCCGCGGAACTCGGTGTAGGCCGCCATCTGGTCCACCAGCGCCTGCGGCACGGGCGGGATGTTCTGGGCGAACAACGACGCCGGCATCGGTGCCAACGGAGCAGCTGGGGTCTGGGTCTGGGTCTGGGCCAGGGCCGGGAGCCCAGGCACGGTGGACAAGGCCGCCAGGGCCAGGGCTCGTTGAGCGAAAGTGCGGCGTCGAAGGTGCGTCATGAGTGGAACAAATCAGAGGGGATCAGGAGGGTGTGCCGCCCGAGCCGCGTGCGGCTACGGCGCGATGACCGCGATCGAGGAGCCCACGCCGTCGCGCGAGGTGGTTCCGCTGGCGTCGAGGTTCTCGCGGCGGGCCACATCGAAATTCGACACGTAGGCGCGGTCGCCCACGAAGACGATTGCCGACGGGAATTCAAGCGGCCCGGCGCTGCCGTTGCGAGCCACCCGCTGCACGGCGCCGGCCGCCGTGACCGTCACCACCGCGTTGAGCTCGTTGGACGCCACCCACAGCCGGCCGGCGCGGTCGAACGCCATGCCGTCGGCGCCTTCGAGCAACGCGTTCTGCACCAGCATCACCGAAGCCGCCGCCTTGCCGTCGGTACCGAGCGCCACCTTCCAGAGCGCGCCGCGCGCCGAGTCGGCCACGTGCAGCACGCCCTGGGCGTCGAACGCCAGGCCGTTGGCCACGATCGGCTGCTGCGTCTTGCCGTCGGGCAGCGTGCGCACGAAGCGCTCGATCTGCGCGGCCGGCTGCGCCACGCCGCCACTGGCCGCGATACGGAACACCACGCCGCTGGCGCCGCCTGACACGTACAGGTTGCCCTGGCGGTCGAAAGCCACGCCATTGGCCCCGGGCGTGCCGGTGGCCCAGGTCTGCGCCACGCCGGGCTTGGCCGCGTTCAGGTCCGCAGCGCGCAGGCGCACCACTTCGGCAAACGGGCCGCTGGCGATGTACAGGTCGCCCTGGGCATCGAAGGCCATGCCCGACGGGTCGGCGTTGACACGTCGGCCCTGGACTTCGCGCGGCTCGATGCGGGCGACCACCACCGGCACCGGCGTCGGCGCCTTGGGGTCCACGCGCATGACGTTCCCGCTGACTCGGTCGGCCACGTAGAGCATGCCGTTGCGGTCGGCGGCAATGCTCTCGACGATGACCGTCCGTTCGACGCTTGCCGGGTCTAGATCGACCAGGATCTTGACGGTGGGGTCTTTGGGCGTGACGCTGGCGCAGCCCACGAGAACGAATGCCAGGGCACCAAACAGCAAGAATTTCATAGTCGGCTCGGATTTAGATGGTTTTCGGGACTCGCAATGTAGGCCAAAAACCCGCTGCCACGCCCAGTCCAGTGCCGAGTCCCCGGTCTGCCGGACCCGGGCGAAGCCGACTCCGCGGGTTTCGGTGCTCGATGACAGCCATTCCGCCGACGCAGCGGCCAGCCCCCGGACGGCCAAGTTTGGCGACCGAAACGCGCGGCTGAATGGTCTGAATCCCAAACGGCATTTACAGCGTTTCGGCGCCATGTCGCGCAGGCAGCCCGTAAGGCATCGCACCCGCTAAGCCAGCGACAGTGATCCCACGCTTCAAAGCCTTCCCGGATTTGCCCTTACGAGTTTGCCCGGGCGATCGCACAAGATCGATGACATTTCTGCGCCGGACTGTTTGTCAAATGGCCGACGGCTTATTCCAATCCAGTCGTGTCAGCTTTTCAACTCCAGCGGGCCGCATCACGATGGGCATCACAGCAAGCGCTTGCGGCCCGCCAACAGGGAAAACACCTAACTGCTTTCCAAGCGTTGACGCCCAACGCCGACGGTAGACGCGCTACTCTGATGCCAAGATTTTTGGGCTGTCCATCGCACGCGGACTGCACCAAGGTTTGAAGGTAAGTCTTTGAATCCAGGAAAGTTTTTTAATCGACCCAACGGCTCGTGCCGATATGGGCTAACCGTACTCGAAAGAATCGGTTGGCCCACTTTACGTTAGGCCACGCAGGCGAGACCTTCTCTTATCCAAAATGCAGCTTCTTGCTTTCGCGTCGGCTAGACACCGGCCTCGGTTACTTCCGCGAGTCGCGGGGCTCCTGTCACCTGTGTGGCGGCAGGCTGCTTTAGCGAACCCGCATCGCTTCGTTTTCGGGCATCTGCAGCGCGCTAAAGCAGCTTGTGGCACTGTTCTTTGCGCATGGCGTGCTACTGCCACCGTCATCTCTTCTGCCACCAACCGTGCAAGCGTGGCCTAACCCCTCGCTCAAGCGGAGCGCCAACGGCAGGCCACCAAGCCCGGTCTGGCGGTACGCGGTACATTTTCGCCAGTCCGGGCTTGGCGTCATGCCGCTGTCGCCCGCTTAGCTCGAACGTTAGGCCTCTCAATGACAGGCTTCAAAGCCGCGGGCTTCTTGCAGCATCTCGAGAAACTCGGCGAGGACACCGTTAGAACCGAACTTGCTGAAGGTAAGTACGGCTCCCCCCTGCCGCCGACTGATTGGCGTGCGCAGGCCGCATTGGACTTCCTGGAGCGCAAGTCGAATTTTAGGCAGTTGACAATTGCCGAGGAGGCGTTGTCCATCGCAAAGGACGCGAACCGAATCGCGTCCGAGCAAGCGGCCTCAGCCAGAGAAAGCGCCGCATTGGCCGGTTCGCAGGCTAAATGGGCAATGTATGCTGCAATCATCGCGACTGTCGCTGCGCTAATTACCGCCAAAGACCAGCTCCTCGTACTCATCTTTGGCGCCTAGTAAGTTAGCGAATGGTTTCGAGAAAGTAGCTCTAACTTGCAAGAACCACCAACAGAGACGCCTAACCACTCGCTCAAGCTGACCCGCTACGGCATGCGTTGCTTGGCCGCTTCAGGGCCAGTGAACCATTCTCCTTCCGCGGCCAAGCAACGCATACCTCCGCGGTCAGCTTAGCTCGAACGTTAGCCAACACAAAAACGCCCATCTCCGAGCCGCCGGCAACACAACGTCAGAACACTGCACCTCATGTTTGATGTGCCCCGCTTTCGGAAGCAAAGTCAGCGCCCGCCTCGCCGCAGCGTTTGGCATCGAACTCAAAGCCGAAGGTTCTGGTGTACATCCGAGATTTTCCCCAGAGAATCAGCGCTTCGCGCCGAATGAGGTTTGCGTCCGAGCGGCTTGAGGTAGTCAGTTTGTTGAGCTGCCGCGCCCCGAATGGTCTCGTGCTCCGGCAGGCACTTTGTGCGCGGCGGAACCGACTCCCCCTCGGCAGATGCCCTCTTCAGGCTTGCCTCCGTGCGCCTGGCGTGGCATCGTTGGGCCGCCGTGCAAAGCCGCTCATCAGCACCGTCCCGCGTGTTGGCTAACCACTCGCTCAAGCTGACCCGCTACGGCATGCATTGCTTGGCCGCTTCAGGCCGCCGTGCTTATTGTCCTTCCGCGGCCAAGCAATGCACGCCTCCGCAGGCAGCTTAGCTCGAACGTTAGGCCGCATACCCAACCACCTTCCTGGCCCGCCACTTCTCAATGCTTCTCATTGCAGCTGCACTCATCTTCGTCACTGGGTGTGCGCATTCGTACTTGGGTGAGCGATACATTCTTATACGCCTGTTCAAACGTGGCAGCGTGCCAAAACTCTTCGGTGGAACAGAGTTCACAGAAGGCACGCTTCGTTTTGCGTGGCACATCACAACAGTAGCTTGGTGGGCTTTCGCCTTGCTGCTTCTCCTTGCCCACCGCGGGTCGCTATCAACCACTACAGTCTTACATGTCATCGCCGGCGCAGCCATGGCCTCCGCAGCCTTGCCAATCGTTTTCACTCGAGGCAAGCATCTCTCGTGGGTTGTCTTCCTCATCGTCGCCGGGCTCGTGTACTTTGCCTCGTAAACTCAGCTCATCGCTTTTAGTCGTCACGAATGCGGCCTAACCCCTCGCTCAAGCGGAGCGCCAACGGCAGGCCACCAAGCCCGGGCCGGTGGTACGCGGTACATTTTCACCGGCCCGGGCTTGGCGTCCT
>ENA-OBIT01000051-OBIT01000051.1-metagenomes-genome-assembly--contig:-NODE-51-length-41574-cov-9.38435_pt1 | contig 41574 bp, 41 predicted proteins | sample MGYA00153386_OBIT01 | MGnify analysis MGYA00153386
CAACTTTAGTCAATTTTACTCGATCGCCTAAAAGATCTCAAATGGGTTCTATAAAGGGAGAGATCTAGAGCCTCCCCCTTTATAAGGGGGGGTTGGGGGGGTAAATCAACCTAAACCGAAGTCTATCGATCGCACTCGTGCCGCGATCGGCTGTTACTATTTTATAACTGTTGAACGATCGCCGCAAAGTCCGCAATTTATTGCCAAGATAGAGTAGAATAATAAATTGTGTCTAAACATACTTAATTCACATGCCGAAACTCAAAAGCCGCAAAGCAGCAGCGAAGCGTTTTCGCGCTAGCGGCACTGGTAAAATCATGCGTCGCAAAGCATTCAAGAGCCACCTGCTCGAACACAAAAATGCCGATCGTCGTCGGAGCCTATCCAAGGCAACTGCGGTTGACGAGACTGATGTGCTCAGAGTACGTGGGATGCTCCCCTACTTGTAACTTACCGACTCTCTGCTAAGTGCAAGATCCAGATACTGGTAGCTTGAGGACTGACGATAGACGGTTAATACCCAACTATCCACAATGCCGTAGAGCAATTTTAATCACCAACTAACACCATTTAAACTATGACTCGGGTAAAGCGCGGTAACGTGGCGCGGAAGCACCGCAACAAAATTCTCAAGTTAGCCAAAGGTTTTAGAGGTTCACACTCTAAACTCTATCGGGTTGCTAACCAACAAGTAATGAAGGCATTACGGAATGCCTATCGCGATCGCAAAAAGAAAAAACGTGACTTCCGCCGCTTGTGGATTGCACGGATCAATGCAGCTTCGCGTCAACATGGCATGAGCTACAGCCAATTGATTGGGAATATGAAAAAAGCTGACATCCAACTCAACCGGAAGATGCTCGCTCAAATCGCCATCCTCGATCCTGCTAGCTTTGAGCAGGTAGTTAAACTAGCCACCGCAGCGCAATAACAACAAGGGAAGTGGATAGTGAATGGTGGATGGTAAATAGATCCACCATCCACCATCTACCATCTACCATCTACCCTCCAATATGAAGAATAAAGCACGATCGATTAGATTTAAATCTTTATTATTATTCTTCACACTGATAGCGAGTATCGGTAATTGGCATCCAGCTCAAGCTGGAACACTCACAGAAATTCAGCAACGCCGAAAATTAATCGTCGCAGTCAAAGACAATTTACCACGACTTGGATTTAGAGATCGCGATGGTAATTTACAGGGCTTAGAAATCGATATCGCCCGTAAATTAGCCACAGAAATATTTAATAATCCAGATGCTGTCGAGCTAGTTCCTATCGCCAATCAAGATCGCCTGAAAGTAGCAATCCAAGGGACTGTGGATATTACAATTGCTAGAGTTACAATTACACCCACTCGATCGCGAGTAGTTGATTTTAGTCGTGCTTATTATACGGATGGAACAGCGATAATTACCACGCAAGTAAAGATCGCTAAAAATACTGACTTAATCGGTAAGAAAGTTGCAGTATTAAATAATTCTACCACGATCGCCACACTACAATTTATCACCCCCACAGCGCAATTAGTCGGTGTAAATAGCTATCGACAGGCTCAGGAATTACTCGCCACAGGCAAAGTTGTCGCCATCGCCGCAGATCGGAGCTTGTTACTCGGCTGGAGTAAAACAGCACCAAATTATCATCTCTTACCCGACAAATTATCGATCGAACCCTTAGGAATCGTCATCCCCAAAGGGTTGCAATATGAGCCATTGCGGGAGTTAGTCGATCGATCGATCCAGCGGTGGAAAGCAGACGGCTGGCTCCAGCAGCGGATTCAGTACTGGGGATTAGAATAGGAGCCAGTATCGATCGCAAAAAGTTAATAGTTATCAAGTCACAGGATCGTTCGCTGTGAGTCAAGTTATCATTGATAGTCAGGGATAAAGTACCTAGTGGAACGGGCGTTGCTGATTCAATCTATGATTTCCCTTTTTTGTGCAACTCCCCCAGTCCCCCAGTCCCCCAGTCCCCCAGTCCCCCACTCCCCCCATCACTCACTAGCTATTACCAACTGCTTAACAATGGACTTTTCAGACAAAAACTTACTCATCATCTACCTAGCTGCATTTTTACTGCTCCTGAGTGTGGCGGCTTTCTTTATCCTCAAACAAATTATCAAAAATCAGAAGATTGAAAACGCCCTGACTAAATTAGAGCGTAAACTCAAAAATGAGCGCGGTACCGTTCCAGAGTATTATGAACTCGGCAGTATCTACCTAGAGAAAAAGATGTTTATCCAATCAATAATGATGCTCAAAAAAGCTATCAAAATTGAAGATGGGACACCAGAAATGGCTCCTGTTTATAATGCTTTAGGCTACGCATATTTTGGACAAGAGCAGTACGATCTGGCAATTCGTCAATATAAAGAAGCGATTAAACTCGAACCAGAATATGTGATGGCGATGAATAATCTCGGTCACGCTTACGAACAGAAAAAACTCACAGGTCAAGCATTAGATATGTATGAGCAAGCGTTAGAACTAGAGCCAGAAAATGAAACTGCAAAACGTCGCAGTGAATCCCTACGTCGCCGCTTAGTTGTGAGTAGTAAGTAGTTAAAGTCGATCGATTAGGGGGGCGTTGCTGAATTTAGGTATGTTTGTAGGGGTGCCCCTTGTGGGTACCCTGCATCGATGAGTAGGGGAATTAAACGCCACAATTTTAGTTAGATGGAGATTTTAGAGTGTCGGATTTATTAGTAGGAAAAGTCGCGATCGTTACAGGTGCATCGAGAGGAATTGGTCGCGCGATCGCGTTAGAATTAGCACGAGTAGGTGCAAAAGTAGCAGTCAATTATGCTAGTTCTAGCGATGCTGCGGATAAATTGGTGACTCAGATTGTTGATGCTGGTGGCGAAGCAATTTCGATCTGTGCAGATGTCTCCAAAGCCGAACAAATCGACGCATTAGTCAGTACGGTGATGGACAAATGGGGACGGATTGATGTTCTAGTTAATAATGCGGGAATTACGCGCGATACTCTGTTGCTGCGGATGAAACTAGAAGATTGGCAAGCAGTCATCGATACCAACCTCACAGGGGTATTTTCATGTACCCGTGCGGTGAGTAAAATCATGCTCAAGCAAAAGTCCGGTAGGATCGTTAATATCGCCTCTGTCGCCGGACAAATGGGCAATCCAGGGCAAGCTAACTACAGCGCGTCCAAGGCTGGCGTGATTGGCTTTACCAAGACAGTAGCCAAGGAATTATCCAGTCGGGGTATCACTGTCAATGCGGTAGCACCAGGCTTTATCGAAACTGATATGACAAATGACCTCAAAGCAGAAGGGATTTTGCAATTTATCCCCCTCGGTAGATACGGACAACCCGAAGAAGTCGCCGGAATGGTGAGATTTTTGGCAGCAGATCCAGCGGCGGCATATATTACTGGACAAACATTTAATGTCGATGGTGGGATGGTAATGGCGTAGGGCGTGTCTGAGCGGGATTTAGAGAACCCAAGCTTAACGACAGAGGATGGCGAGGTCAAGCGTGGAGAAAGGGGCTGAACGCCAGCCTCTGTTCGCTGGAGGGCGTGGTTAGGCACTGAGGCTAGACGATGGAAGTGGGCAGACTTCCATCGCTTGAATCAAGCCATGCTCAATGGTGAAACGATGACCAACGTGCTCATCGGCAAGTACTGCTCCAGCGAGATCGCGCACGACTTGATGCACCTTGACTAAGACCTGCCCAGCATCCTCAGAGTGAAAGGCGACTGGCTCGACGTGTGGCGAGATCTCGCTCCACTGCTCCGTCCAGTAAGCGCGGACTTCTTCCGCCCCACGGACAAAACCGCCTTTGAACGCCTTCGGCCAAGCCACGTCGGGAGTCATCAGGGCGAGGGCGGCATCAATGTCACGCGCGTTGAAGGCCGCGTACGCTGCGCGCAGCAGCTCAATTTCTGGTGCAGGTGGTGGCATGAGAGGTAGGTGAAGGAGATGGGATGCCTAAGTGTCATAGTGCCTGACTATCGATCGTACGGAAAGTTTCCGTCTATTCCCTGAAAATTGGGGTGACATCTACCAAAAATATCGGCATAGAGCCAGATCTCTCGTCGAAACTTTCTGAATATCATCCTAAATTAACGTAAGCTCACTTAGCTGTCAACTGTCAACTGTCAACTGTCAACTGTCAACTGTCAATAGACTAGCCTCCACCTGAGCGATTTCCAATCGGGTTTTAATCACCGAATCGGGATTGAGACTAATCGAATCGATGCCTTGTTCTACTAGAAACCGAGCGAATTCTGGGTAGTCGCTGGGTGCTTGTCCGCAGATGCCGATCTTGCGTCCGTTGGCTTTGACAGTAGAAATTGCCATTTTCATCATTGCCATCACTGCGGGATTGCGTTCGTCGAAGAGGTGGGACACTAGGGCTGAATCACGATCGAGTCCCAATGTCAACTGAGTCAAATCGTTAGAACCGATCGAGAAACCGTCGAAGATTTGGCAAAATTCGGCAGCGAGGATGACGTTACTGGGGACTTCGCACATCACATAGACTTCTAATCCGCGATCTCCTTGTGCCAAGCCATTAGCCGCCATTTCTGCCAAGACCTGGCGGCCTTCGTCGGGGGTGCGACAGAAGGGAATCATCACAATGATATTCATCAACCCCATTTCTTCCCGCACCCGCTTGATGGCTTGGCATTCCAGGGCAAAAGCGTCGCGATAAATCGGATCGTAGTAGCGCGATGCTCCCCGCCAGCCGATCATCGGGTTCTCTTCGTGCGGCTCGAACTGCCGACCGCCCAGCAGGTTGGCGTATTCATTGCTCTTGAAATCCGACATCCGCACGATGACGGGACGGGGATAAAAGGCGGCGGCGATGGTGGCGACACCCTGTGCGAGCTTATCGACAAAGAAATCCGCCTTGTGGGGATAAGAGACTGTCAGTTTGGCAACTTGTTGTTTGACATCGGCATCTGTGAGCAAATCGAAATTTAGCAGTGCCAATGGGTGTACCCCGATCTGATTGGCAATAACAAACTCTAACCGTGCCAAACCCACTCCATCGCAGGGAATCGCTGCTAATCCCAGTGCTCGATCGGGATTGCCCACATTCATCAAAATTTTGGTGCGGGTGGGGGTGAGTTGACTTAATTCTGTTTCGATGATTTCAAAAGGCAACAATCCGGCATATACTTTGCCGATATCCCCTTCGGCACAGGAGACGGTAACGGCTTGCCCAGTCGCGATCGCACTGGTAGCATCATTACAGCCGACGATCGCGGGGATGCCCATTTCTCTGGCGATAATGGCAGCATGACAGGTACGTCCGCCTTGGTTGGTAACGATCGCGCTGGCTTTTTTCATAATCGGCTCCCAGTCTGGATCGGTACAATTAGTCACCAAAACTTCTCCTGGTTGGAATTCGGCGATTTGATGGACATCAAAGATCGCCCGTGCGGCACCTTGCCCGATCCGTTCTCCCACGGCACTCCCGCTGGTTAATGCTGGGGTCACAGGTTCGTGCCCTGACGTAAAGCGATAGTTACGTAAAATATTGCCAGATTTCTGCGATTGGACAGTTTCGGGACGCGCCTGAACGATAAATAATTCGCCAGTTTCCCCATCCTTTGCCCACTCGATATCCATCGGCGTATATGTACCCCGCACAGCCGAGTAATGCGCCTCGATCGTGACCGCCCACTGCGCTAGAGTCAGGATTTCATCATCATCGATCGCAAATCGATTTCGATCTGATTCGGAGACGGGCACATTTTTAGTCAGTTTCGAGCCACCCAGATCGTAGACCATTTTAATCGCCTTACTCCCCAACCGTTTGGACAGAATCGGGCGAAAACCATCGGCGAGAGTCGGTTTGAACACGACAAATTCGTCGGGATTGACTGCTCCTTGCACCACGGTTTCACCCAATCCATAAGCAGCCGAGATCGACGCGACATTTTGAAATCCAGTTTCGGGATCGATTGAAAACATCACACCAGATGCGGCTAAATCCGATCGCACCATCTTTTGAACCCCGACAGAAAGATCCACATCCAGATGGTCGAAACCTCGCGTCGTGCGGTAAGAAATCGCCCGATCGGTAAAAATCGAGGCAAAGCATTTATGACAGGCTGCTAGTACCTGCTTGACCCCCTGGACATTCAAATAAGTCTCCTGTTGACCTGCAAAACTAGCATCGGGTAAATCTTCGGCAGTGGCACTCGATCGTACGGCGACATCCGTATTGTGCAGTGCAACTAAATCGGGCGCGATGGGAGCTACTCCAGTGGGCGGATATCGCTTGCAGAGCTGGGTATAAGCGGTCGCGATCGCGAATTCTAGATCTTGCGGAAACGGCGTATTCAGCATCAACGATCGCGCCTGTTCGCCCCTGTGCTGGAGGTTTTGCAGATCGTTAACGTCCAGATCGGCAAAAATGCGCTGGAGTTTGGGTGCCAATCCCGCTTGAGCGATGAAGTAGCGGTAGGCAGCAGCAGTAGTCGCAAACCCATTGGGTACATTTACCCCTTTGGTTGCCAGTTGCTGGATCATTTCGCCCAGGGAAGCATTTTTGCCACCCACGAGCTGGATATCATCAATACCCACCTCATCAAACCACAGTATTAGGGCTTGGGCACGAGCTGTGTCTGGCAACATCTTGGCAGCGGTATCGAGCATACTCTAGTCCTCCGATCGAGATTATTCGATATACTACATCATACTCTTAAAATATATATTCGCGCCGAGCGAAAATCGCAATTGTTAGTTCGGGATATCCGATCGAAAACTGTTTAAGATCCAAAATATTGTTGAGTACATCAATAATCCTAGAAATGTGCCAGACATCCCACCAATTAGCGATCGCACAGAGAAATTTACGAAAGGTTCGCGATTGTCCTGCACAGCCACCCAAGCCACCCCAAAGGCACAGTAAACGATCCCGATGATGGCAATAACTCGCCACGTAGGATCCAAAGTTTCTACCCGATGATGTAGTTCTGCTCGATGCAGCCAGTTCACTAGCCACAACGACAGGGCGACAAGTCCAAAAATGCCGCCGCCATACTGAAGTAATGTATAAATCGGTAGCGAGCCAAGCGTCGATTTGAGTAATTCTGAATGCACAACCGAGTCACCACTATGCGTAAAAGCATCCCAAATTAGATGCGTAGCCGCACCAAGCGCGATCGATAAAATAATATTAACCAGCTCAGAAATTTGGATAGGAAAGTATTTCTTTGGGGGTGGAAATTTTCGGGCTAACTGGAGGGGGATGAGAGCCAAAAATGGGCGCATCAACACATATCGAATCGCTAGCAATAGGACGATCGCATAAGGTATTCCTTGAATAAATATACCAGTAAAAGTATGTCCGATTGTTTTGATGGGATACAGCAGGATGAAGTAATCGGCATCGGGAATCATCGATCCGATCGCGAGGCTAGCTAAATGTAGTTTCTGCTTCGATCCCCACCAAATCGGGACAGTGGCGATCGGATGAGCGAGGGTAAATGGCATATTTTAGCTTATCGATCGAGATAAGTGGCTGAGAGGATCTATAGCAATCCTAAATGAAAAGCTAGGTTGATGTAGGGTGTGTTAGGCTGCTGCCGCATGAGCACCAGTATAAAGGTCGCAGGAATCTGATTTAGGATTGCTATAGTTATCTGAATATAATCTTTAATTAAAGTTTGGATCGTCTAAAACTGCGTAAACTTGACGCTGTTCAAATAAAGCTAAAAGATCGACAGCGATCTTGCCTGTGGCGGCTTCTTGGTGTAAAATATCTAAAGTCCGATCGAGTGATAAACGCGGTTTGTAAGGTCGATCGCTTGCAGTCAAAGCATCATAAATATCGGCGATTGTCATGATCTGCGATTGCACTGGAATTTCACCAGCAGTTAACCCTTGCGGATAGCCACTCCCATCTAATTTTTCGTGGTGGGAACGAGCAATTTTTGGGACATCTTGGAGATGTTTTGTCCAAGGAATTTTGCGAAGAAAATCATAGGTGTGGCTGACGTGCGATTCAACTATTAAACGTTCTGCTATCGTGAGCGAACCTCTGGGAATTAAGAGTTGTTCGATTTCGGATGGAGTGAGTAAGGGTTGTAAATTGCCATCGAGATCTCGATATGTATATTGTGCTAGTTGTTGCAGATCGGCGACGATCGAATCTAATGTTTGGGCGAATTCTGGAGTAGAAATAATATCGGGTTGGTTGAGTTTATTTAACAACTCCCAGTAAGATTGCAACCTGTCTAGTTTACCACTGAGATCTAGATCTAACTGTTGCAAATAACCACAGTGGAGGCAATTATCATCTGACTGATGCTGATGTTCCAGTGGCGGATTTAGCACGTAGCTGAACTTCTGTTGGGCACATTCCAATTCCCAGGTACGGCGGAGCAGATTAAATCGGTGACTGAGTTCGGTAAGTTGATGGGGATAGAGTTTCTGACTTTTTTGGACGATCGATTCGGGAATGCTAATTTTACCAAAGTCATGGAGGAGTGCAGCATAGCGGATTTCTTGGATTTGACGAACGCTAAATCGCACCGCTCTGAGTATTCCTGTCTCAACGCTATTAACTTCCTGACTCAATCTTACGCTCAATTTGGCGACGCGCTCAGAATGTCCAGCCGTAGTCGGATCGCGGCTTTCGATTACCTGTACTGAGGCTGTGACAAATCCGGCGAATAGCTCCTCGATACTTTCTAATAAGTGGTTGCGCTCGATCGAAATTGCCGCTTGGGAAGCTAAAGAGCGGACGATCTGCTGTTCCCAATCAGAATAGGGTTGGGTAATCGACAGCGCATTCTCTGGTGTAATTTGGAGATCGGCTTTGAGCTTGCGATCGATCAGTTGCAATACCCCAATTGTCTCGCCCTCCCGATTTTGCATCGGGATTACCAGCACTGAAACGGTTCGATATGCAAATTCTAGATCGAAATGCCGATCGAATTTGTAGGGAACGTTACGAGGAATTGCATAAGCATCGGGAATATTTAGACTTTCGCCTGTAGTTGCTACATATCCCGCCAGACTCTCTAGATTGAGGGGAATACTGGCAAACTTAAAGGAAACATCTGGGAGGGAATCAGTCTGAGCAACTTTAAAGATTAACTTTGGTTCGCCATTGCTGCGATCGATCGAATAGACACTACCTGCATCACTACAGGTAATTTCCCGACTTTTAGTCAAAATTAGTTCGAGGAGTTCTGTTAAATTTAGACAATCGGATAGTGCAGTACCAATCGCTAGTAATTGCTCGATCGTGTTGCGCTCGGCGGCGATACTAGTCAGGGCTGGAAAGGCGATCGGCATATTGAGCTTGGGACTATCTACGTCAATCCATTCAGATTTGGAACTCTTCAACATCGATTTTTTATGGGTTTATTACCGCGCTCAGAACATACTCTGACGCTCGATCGCTATTAATTTTGTCAATTGTTGGTTCTAAATTTACCAACCAGATTTCACCTCTAAACATTTACTTTCCTCAAGTGGCTGTTGTAACTATTCCAAAAAATATTCGCCATCAAGACTAGTAAAAATAGTTAACTCTGGGTCACTGATATAATCATCTATTGCTAAATTAGCTGCTATTCTTAATTGCTGTTCTAATTGTTTTTCTGTCATCACTAGCTTTTGAGTCTCAATCGAATTGAGCGCAAGAGTCGCGATCGACAATCTTTCATCGATCGATAGCGTGGGTAATGCTTTAATAATTTCTGTAGTTTCCATTTTCCACCAATTTAGGGCGATCTAAAAACTGGGTACCTTGCCTCATTTGACCGAAAAATACCATAAACTCACCATAGCATATTGTCCTGTTCGATCGGCTTACCCCGCCAAAGGCACCCTAGACCAAGCTATCGAGGAATATCACTCCGGTTGTTCTACTTAAATTCCAATTTGTATAGTAAAGATATCGCACTCTTGAAATTAAACATGTCAACTCACGCTTCCCCTCGCCGCAGCCTGATTCTAGGCTTCTCGCTGCTGTTACTAATCACTGTTGCTTTTAGCTTGCACAGAGCGATCTTCGCTAGCCCTGCGACAAATTCTACCTCCGCGATCTCCAAAATCATCGATGCACCGATCGATATTCCCACTCCTCAAGCGATTGGAACGCAAACTGTCGTTTTAGCTGGTGGCTGCTTTTGGGGTACCGAAGCGGTATTCGAGCAGCTTAAAGGTGTTTCTAGCGTCGTCTCTGGCTTTTCGGGTGGAAGTGCTGCCACCGCCCATTACGATACCGTTAGCGGCGGAAATACAGGTCATGCAGAAGCAATTCAAATTACCTACGATCCCCAACAGATATCGTTCGGACAACTATTAAAGATTTACTTTTTTGTCGCTCACGATCCCACTCAGGTAAACCGACAGTCGCCAGATTATGGCACCCAATATCGATCGGCGATCTTCTTTGCTAATTCCGAACAGCAAACAGTATCACAAGCCTATATCGACAAGCTTAATCAAGCTCGGATTTTCCCACAACCGATCGCCACTCAGTTAGTTGCGCTCACCAAATTTTATCCCGCTGAGGATTACCATCAGAATTTTATCGCTCGCAATCCCAATTATCCGTATGTAGTCATCCACGATCGACCCAAAATCGATCGATTACGCCAACAATTTCCCAATCTCGTCAGAGGCTAAACAGAATTTGGCGGTGCCCAATTGATGTATATAAGAGGAGGACTGGGGGACTGGGGGACTGGGGGACTGGGAGCTAGATTGGTTTTCTCACATCTTGCACCAATGCCTAGATCCTATTACTGCGACAACCCGATGGTACCCACAAGGGGCACCCCTACAGGTTAATTGTGTAGGGGTGCCCCTCGTGGGTACCCAAAGCTACGGTGGTACTAGGATTTAAATATTGTCTTGACGCGCTAAACCCTCGGCTTTGCCGAGGGTTTAGCGCGTCGCTGGTGCAAGATGTGAGTTTTAAAATCCCCGATCGGACATCAATTGGGTACCGCCCAGAATTTTATGATAGATCGGCTCGATCGTGGAGATCTAATTCAGCATCACCATCATCAACCACTGATTCCCCCTCTGTGTCATCAAATTCATCTATCTGTGCATTGAGAATCCGGTTTTCATAACGGCGGTTGCGGCGGTTAGCTTTGGCAGGGGTAGCACGTTTGCCCGATCGCTTATCCTGCACTAGCCGCTGAAGATCGGGCGCATCATTAATATCGCTCAAGGTGTGGTTGTCTGTCCGTTTCATTTCAGCTTAAATCGTATGTTTTCCAAGAAATTGGGCAAAACTGAACCCTACTAGCTAATTTAACTTACAAACCCTCGGTTTGTGACCATAGACATACCACAGTGCTGAGGGAATCATCGAGCCACACGTCCGGCTGCGAACGGCTATGGCGCGATTTGGGTGGCTGTCTCGAATCGGTGCTATGTCTACTGACTACCATATTGCTCCAAGAACTCTCCCCTTTGACAGATATACCTACCGATCGCCAACTGATAAGATTTGTAAAGATAGATAAGTCGCATGGAAGAAAGATGCTTCCAACATTCAACACAGGCAAGTAAGCTTTACCGACAGGCGATCGATCTAGTTCTTCTTACTAAAACATTTGGAGTAGTTATCATGACAAGTTCTTCTACAAAAGTAATTCCTACTGCTGTTAACGCCGATCGTAATGCTTGGCGTTGGGGCTTTACCCCTCAAGCTGAAATCTGGAATGGTCGTTTTGCAATGCTCGGATTTATAGCTGCTCTTCTGACAGAATATTTCTCCGGTCAGGGCGTTCTGCACTTCTACAACTTAATGCACACAGTTACTAACACTGTTAACACTGTAATCCGTTAGGTTGACGTGAGTCACTGTGTACATCCAGTCTAGTCAACACGATCGCAGATCCAACCTCTCCACTGGAGAAGCACCTAGTTGTTCCATCATAAATCAGTTTGAATTTAGAGAAAGCTGTAAGTCCAGCTTTCTCTAAATCGGCTCCAATTTCATCTAAGCTTCGCACATGACGAACACAGGTTGCAGTTTGGATTCAAACTCGACCCTATGGATACAAAACTAATGATATTAGCTTCTTCACTGTCAGACTTTGCATTCTTAGGATTGCTCAACGAAGATACAACCAGTCGGTTGTCAACAGTTCATTCCTTATCAACTAGCCAGTTCAATTTAATTTATAACGCTTTCTCACTTGCGATCCCGGCGATGTTTGGCTCCGCCTTATTTTTCCTGAGTGCTCAAGCACAAGTAGGTCAAAAATATCGGTTAGCATTAGTCGTTTCGGCGGTCTTGGTTAGCATCGCTGGCTATCACTACTTCCGCATCTTCGACAGTTGGGGTGAAGCCTACAGCTTACAGAATGGCGTTTATACCCTCACTGGCGTACCGTTCAATGATGCTTACCGTTATGTCGATTGGCTCCTCACCGTACCGTTGCTATTAGTCGAGACAGTAGCCGTACTAGCACTACCTGGTACAGAAGCCAAACCTTTACTCACCAAACTGGTGGTAGCAGCGATTCTCATGATTGGCTTGGGCTACCCTGGCGAAATCTCCAATGATTTCACGACGCGGGCGATCTGGGGGACTCTGAGCACCATTCCTTTTGTCTACATTATCTATGTACTGTGGGTAGAACTATCCAAGTCACTCGAACGCCAGCCTGAAGGCGTGCAGAAGCTAGTTCGCACTATGCGGTTACTACTGTTATTCTCTTGGGGTGTTTATCCGATCGCCTACATCTTGCCCCTGATTGGCGTTACAGGCAACTCGGCAACAGTTGGAGTGCAACTCGGTTATACGATCGCCGATATACTAGCCAAGCCCATATATGGTCTGTATATATTTGGGATTGCCGTCGCCAAAACCAAATTCGATCGAGAGCAGGGTAACGAAAACGGGATGGCACATGATGCCCCCGAACTAGACATAATTCCCGCAACAGTCAAGGCTTAGTCCTAGCACTCGACAACAATCTAAATGTTAGCGAGGGCATGGAGTTCACACCCCATGCCCTTGTATTTAAATGCCTTTAGCTACAAACATCGCGATATCGGCTAGTTCATTTTGGATGGTAAGTGTAGTTGACGTTGAGTCACCTTCCCAATCCACGCAGACACCGAGCGCAAAGATAGATCGTTTGCTGCACCCAATTCAGGAAACTGACATATGACTACCACCAATTTAGAGATCGACAGCTCAAAGATTAAGAGCATGAGTACTCTCAAGCACTATAAACTCTCTTCAATTACACCCCCACACGCCGATTATCTCCGCCGCACTGAAGCTAGAATGCTTCAGATCAAGAAATACCACAAGATCAGCCAGGAATACGTTTTACCGATTCCTTACGTTTGTCAGATTTACCACTTGCTAAATTTAAAGCATTTAGAACAAGTTCATGGTCTTAGTCTCAATGGACTAAAAGTTGGTAACGTCAGTCAAATTGAAGCAACAAATATCGGTGGTAGTGTTAAATTCAAAACGAGCCTCAATAATTCGCTGAATATCTTGAGAATGTGGCGACAGCCTGTGGTTGAAGTAGAGTTGACTCTGCACACTCCTTACACGATCGAACTGAGTATTCCGATCTATAAGGGTCGAAAAATTAATATCATTTTCAATGTGTTGCCACTCGGCGATAATGCCCACAAATTATTTATTGACATCTACAGCGATTTAGTATTTCCCAAGCCAATTATGCAAATGTTCTTACATTGTGCATCTTGCATCACTTTATTTGAAGACTTACCCTATCTTCACCAGCTAGCCGATACCAATCTTCCCCGCCGAGCCAAATCTATCCGAGGCTCCAACCGCGATACGATGCAGCTTTTCAAGCGGTATGTCGATCTGTATGGGTCCAGCCTAGAACAACCTCAATCGCTCGGTGCCGTCGAATTACGCCCCTTATCAGCTCGATCCTAATAAATTTTGTTTGCTTAACCTACTATGTCGATTCAGGTTTTAGCTCAGTTCATGCCAACTATATTCAGCTTCGTTTTTATGATTGGGATGACGCTGAGTGTATTGAGCTATAGCCGCTCTGTTTATAAGACTCTAAAAAAAGATTGGAAACAACTCCAAAAACTGCATCAGATCCCGTGCGATCGCTGTGTCTTTTTTACAGGCGAATACAATCTCAAATGTACCGTTCATCCTTATAAAGCATTGAAAGAAGAAGCGATCGACTGTGTGGATTATCGCTCTACTAAATCGTTTCGATAGTTGCTTCCATATCTGTGTCAAATTAGAGATCTAGGGGAGTGAGTGCAAGTCATCCACCATCTAGTATCTAATTTGTCACTAAGAAGAAATTAAATAAAATCGGGGTCATCGATCGATGACCCCGATTTTAGATCGATCGGGAGTTCATTTAGCGACGTAACCGATCGGCTGGATTATCTACCTGAATTTGAACATTTGTCTTGATTTTTACAGGCTCCATATTAATTCCAGTTGGGCTGTTACTGCTACCGTTAATTTGCTGGCTGCTTTGACGGCGTTGAGTAGTTCGCTCGGTACCACCAGTTTGAGATTGGACATTGGTAGTGTTGATGGTGTTGCCGACGCAACCGCCTGTCGAACCTTGAGTGACATTATTGGTTTGATTAGCTGGTTGTCTAGAACCATCGATCGACGATTGGAAATTGATATCGCTCATCACGCATTGGGCACTAGCATGGGGAACTGGGAGCGCAGCCAGTACAGCTAGTGTCGCTAGAGATAGTAAACCAACCGATAAGGATGCGGATTTCATGATGTTTTGTCAGTGGTAATCTTGGAAACTACTACATCGCGCCGATCGATAATTCCGTAAATTTGCCGACTAGTTGCGCTCGACTATCCCAATCTGGCTCCAAAATGTTGCTATAGCCTGTATAAGTGGGAATTTTAGATTTAGACAGATCTTACCAATCCGATAGTCAAAAGTTTATTTATCCCACTGCGGGCAATTGTCCCATGCTCAATTCAGATCGAGATCTAGATATTAGCCTCAATAGCCACGTAGCTAAGTCTACATCGCGCCATTATTCACCACTGGTTACTGAATTGAGCAGCGGGCAATCGCCAGCAGCGTCGATATTTACTGAAGCCACCGCCCAGGCTGTGCGGCTTACTGATGCGCCTGTAGCCATTCTTACCACGATCGCCGGATCGAGTTACCAAATTAGCTCGATCTGTGGGCTAGAGCGATTTACACTGCCTATCCATCCCAATTTACGATTAGAATTAGCTGGGTTAGAATACTGTCAAGATCGAGCCATTATTGCTCAGAGCGGCTTCAGTGTGAATGATTGTCGCAAACATCCTCAATTAGCTCGATCCTCACTCTATCAGGTGCATGGTATTAGGGCATATTTAGGCTTACCAATTATCACCGCCGCCCGCGATCGATTGGGGACGATCGCGATTTTAGATTTTAAACCTCGCCAATTTAGCGATCGAGACATCGATTTGCTCCGACTAGTCAGCCGTTTAGTCGCCAGTGAATTTGAACGAAAATTGTTAAGTCAAGCCCAACTCAATCGGTGGATGGACGATCTACAGGCTCGATCCGTTTCAGGATTTGACGATCCCATCGCCGCCCTGGAGCATGGTAATCCCAGCGTACCAAATCCTCACGCATCCCACGCTCAAACAGCGCATCCGCCGCATCACCATAAATCTCCGGCTCCCGTCTCGATTCCAGCTCCGGCGAACGATCCTACCTCAGCGGATCTTCAAGTTCAAAGTGACATCCAGTTTAAATTACTCACTCACCTAGCACAAGAACTCCGTACCCCACTTACGTCTGTACTGGGGATGGCGAGTGTCTTGCAGCAGGAAATTTATGGCTCGTTAAGTAGTAAACAAAAAGATTATTTAGGCATTATCCATCATAGTAGTCGCCAACTGGTGACGCTCGTCGATGAAATCTCCCAACTCGGTAGCTGCGATTTTCAGCAACGCCAATTGATGCTCAAGTCAGTAGATCTAGACATGCTCTGTCAATTAGCAATTCAGAGTCTAGAAGCCCTAGCCCAGAAGAAACAGCAGCAGATCGTCCTAAATCTAGCTGGAGACGGTTTGCCATCGTCAACGGCGCGGTGGCTACTCGATCGAGACAAGGTGCGTCAGATCGTCTACTATCTATGTCTGAGCTTGATTGATGCTAGTGAGTGCGATCGTCAAATCTCGATCTCCCTCACCAATTTCACTGAGGGATTACAGCTTGAGATCGCTACCAACGATCCTCAAGTCATCCTCCAAAATCGGGATCTGGAGCAAATCGCAGCACTTCCATTATCAATCGCTGGTATTTCTCCCCAGGAGCGTCAACGCAGCTACAGTACTAACACCAATTTAGGGCAACTCCACATTAGTTTGGGCTTATCGCTCAGTCATAGCCTCGCTCGATCGCATGGCGGTACAATTCAAGTGATGGCAAATGGTCTGGGTTATCAACTTACCCTACCGTTAATTATTACACCTCTGGCGTGAATGACTGGGGACAAAGACCACACAAGTGGAGCACCTTTTCAAGACACAATCGTAGGCGTTTCTAGGTAGCAACTTGGGTTAATTAGGCTGCGCTCTATTAGACCTCTTGCGAAAGTAAAAACATAATCTTTTTTAGTATTGTCTTGTTGCGCCTTCATGCGGAGGAAACCTCCGCGAAGCGCACCGCTGTTTTCGTCTATAGTTTCACCTAAAGCCTAAAGCCTAAAGCAGAAAGTCTATTGTTATTGCTTGAGAAATCTCAATAAGTCGCTAGTCAATCGCTCTTTGTGGGTAGCAAATAAACCGTGTGGCGCACCATCATACTCGATCGCTAAAGCGTTGGGAATAGCTTTAGCAGCAACTCGACCTGTAGCATCGATCGGGACTATTTTATCGTCAGTACCGTGGAGTACTAGCGTAGGTACTGAAAAACTAGCCAGATCGGGTCGAAAATCTGTAGTCGCAAAAGCTTGGGCGCAATCGAGTGTCGCTTTGAGGCTGGCTTGCATCGCAACAGATTGCGACCATTCGAGTAGCTCTTTACTAACGGGGTGAGAGATTAGACCCGCACCATAGAAATCTCGGAAAAAACCTGCAAAGAAATGAGCGCGATCCTGCTTGATCTCTGCGCTGATGTTATCAAAAGCCGAGCCATCGACTCCATTGGGATTGGTATCTGTTTTTAACATGTACGGGACGACTGATGAAATTAGCCCCGCTTGAGCGATTTGTTTGCCACCATGCCGAGACATGTAGCGGGCAACCTCGCCACCACCCATCGAAAAGCCGATAATTGTGGCATCTGTCGCTCCAGTTCCCTCAATCACAGTAGCCAGATCGTCGGCTAAGGTATCATAGTTATAACCCGCCCACGGTTGTGCGGAACGCCCGAAGCCCCGACGATCGTAAGCGATTGTCCGAAAGCCTGCTTGCGCGATCTCCATTGCTTGGTCGTCCCAAGAGTCCGCTGACAGTGGCCATCCATGCATGAGAATTACCGGACGACCAGATCCCCAGTCTTTTACGTATAGTTTGGTATTGTCATTCGTAGTAATATAAGGCATTATTTACTCCTGAGTGGGTCAAATTTAGCTGCAATATTCGAGTAAGAATCGATCGAATAGGTACGCTCGATCCGCTCTACAACCAATTTCTTGTAGAGCTTTGCTACCCATACTCATTTATTCGGTACGAGAGTTTTAGATCGGACGCAACCACCCGCTTACTAGGATAACAATCATAAAAAATCGGACGCTCTTTCTTTAGTTAGACTTTTACCAAAGAGAGATGAACCTATCTACCGATTTTTCTCGAACTAATTGAGGGTTCTGCGATCGAATTAATTAAGATTATTCGATCGCTTTAACTCGATTGCCATTGGCACGCTCCGCGAACGACATTTTCAACTCATGCTTGCAATCGATCGTTATTATTGAGATCGATCGAATCGATCCGCTCGATGAGATCCCGATCGATCGCCGCCACTCTGACAATATGATAGGCTGATACGTGGCTTCAGCTCTACACCACTGTTACCATGTCATCACCCAGCACCGCCCAAATTAAACTCCTTATCTTAGACATCGATGGCACGATCTCAGGAACATCTAATCAGGTAAGTTCTAGAGTCAAACACGCCATTACAGCAGCTCAAGCTCAAGGAGTCCGCGTCGGGATTGCGACGGGGAGAATGTATAAATCTGCCTTGCGGTTTCACCATGAGATCGGTGCAGATCTGCCGCTGATCGCTTATCAAGGGGCGTGGATTCAAGACCCAGCCACAGGAATAACTCATCGACACCTCCCCGTACCGATCGAAATTGCCCAAGAATTAATCGATTATTTCGAGCAACCCCACTTAATAGACAAGTTATCCATCCACGTTTACCGCGATGATTGCTTGTATGTCCGCAAGATTAGCTCCGATACGGAAGCATATGTCGGACGAAGTGGTGTCGAAGTCATTGCCGCACCAGATCTCCGTGCAGTCTTAACCGAGCGTCCTACCAAAATCCTCGCCATGTCTGAAGACATCGCGCTGATCCAGCATTTACTCACAGATTTGAACCGCCGCTATTCCCCAGCAGAGTTGCACATTACTACTTCTGTGCCGATCTTCCTGGAAACTACCCAATCTGGCGTAAATAAAGGTAGTGCGATCGATTATCTTGTGAAATTGCTGGGAATTACCGCCGAAAATGTTCTCGCGATCGGGGACAATTACAATGATGTCGAAATGCTTGCCTATGCTGGCATCGGTGTCGCGATGGGCAATGCCCCTGAGGATGTCCAATCGCTCGGTGATTGGGTTGCTCCACATGTGGATGAAGATGGTGTCGCTGTGGCAATTGAAAAGTTTATTATCAATGCTTAGTCGAGCGTTGCCGTAGTAGTCTAAATCTTTGTTATTGGATATAAAATCAAAAAGAAGACCGACGACTGGCCGTGTTTCGTCTCGGTCTTCTTCTTGATTCGCTCCTCACACTAAATAGATAATACTTGCTCGATCGATTTTTGTCAATCTTTTTTCTCTAACCCCGATCCCTACCCTAAGTCCCCAACATTTGAAGCTGATATAAACTCGCGTACAAGCCGCCTTGCTGGAGTAATAGCTCGTGAGAGCCAGACTCAACTAGGGTGCCTTGTTTGAGTACAAAAATCCGATCGACGTTCCGAATTGTCGATAGACGGTGGGCGATGATAATTGCGGTACGATCGATAATCAACCGATTGAGGGCATCTTGAACTAATACTTCGGTACCTACATCTAAACTAGCGGTAGCTTCATCGAGGACTAAAATCCGTGGATTGCGAATTATCGATCGAGCGAAGGCAATTAGTTGTTTTTGTCCGGCGGATAAATTTGAACCGCGTTCTCGCAGTTTCGTGTCATAGCCTTGGGGAAGTTGGGTGATAAATCGATCGATATTCGTCGATTTAGCCGCGTAAACAATTTCAGCTTCGGTATAGTCTTCACCCAGAGTAATATTCGTACGGACATCACCAGCAAATAGAAAACCATCTTGCAGAATCACGCCTAAATAGCGACGGAGTTCGGCTTGAGTGATGTTTTTGATATCTACACCATCAACTAAAATTCGCCCCTTTGTTGGCTCATATAGACGGCAGAGCAAGCGAATAATCGAGCTTTTTCCCGCACCAGTCGGGCCGACTAAGGCAATTTTTTCACCTGGTTTAATCGTAAAATCTAGATCGCGAATCACATAGTCATCATCGTTGTAGGCAAACCAGACATGCTCGAAGCGAATTTCACCTTGAGCGGCACTATCGATGTGAGTTAGATGTAAACTTTGGGCATCATCGACATCTTTAATTTCGATCGGCTCGTTGAGAATATCATTAATCCGTTCTACTGCGGTAAATCCTGCTTGAATTGCGGTGAATTTCTCAGCAAATTGCCGCAATGGATCGAATAGTCTTTGAGCATACAAAATAAATGCTGCTAATGTCCCAATCTCTAATGTTTTGTCGAGTACCATCAAGCCACCCATCCAGAGGACTCCAGCGATCGCGATGAGGGAAATCCACTCTAAAGTTGCTGATACGGCTGAGTCGTGAAAGTTGGTTTTATCAATTTCTTTGATATAGCGATCGCGGATCGTCCGAAATAGTTCGGCGTTATATTTTTCTCGCCGAAATAGTTGAACGACATTAATTCCGACGACATTTTCTTGCACCATCGAGTTGAGTAGCGATAACTCTTCTCTACCTCGATAATTGGCTTTGCGATATTCATGCTGAAAATAAATTACCAATGCCGCTACTGGGATCATCATCACCAATAGCATGGTGGCAATTTGCCACTGAAGCGTGAACATATAATAGATCATCACGAAGATCGACAGCAGATCGCTGACGATCCCAATTGCGCCATTGGTAAAGACATCGCCTAGAGCTTCGACATCACTAGTCAATCGGGTAATCAGCTTACCGACGGGTGTGCGATCGAAAAATCTGACGGCTAAGGATGTGACTCGATCGAATAAATCGTTCCGAATATCTGCGGTAATTTGTTGCCCGATCCGTTGAGCAGTATAGCCTTGAATTGCTGTCAATACTAACCTGATAATTACTGTTCCCATCAGGATCAGAGTTAGTAAATTCAATCCATCTAACATCGATAGATCGCGCACAAAATCCCAGGTTTTTTCGTTCCTAATTTTGGATATTGCCTGTCCGATAATCAACGGCTGGATCGCATTGGCGATCGCTAAAGGTACTAATAGTCCAAATGATATAAAAAATAATTTACCACTGCGACGAGCATAAGGTAATAACCTTAATAATAATCGCCAATCATTATCTGGGAGCACTGACGATTTTTGTCGATCGCGAGATTGTGTAACATTAGTCATTGTCTAGGGGATAGAAGATATAGGATAGAGGATATTTAAATCGTAAACAGTTGACAGTTAACAGCGCAGAAAATATCGATCTCGAACAAATTATTGTTGGCAATAACGATCGGGCGTAATAACTACAGGATAACAGCTTTGATTGTCTGAAGCCGATTTACTCTATCAGTCGATCCTAACAAATTATCCCCATCAACCGTGAAGATTGACAGGGATAAGTTGGACTATTGACTAAGTTTAGCAATACTAGCAATTAGAACCATTTTTCAGCGACGGCTTCTTCCTTGGTATTGGTATTCCGTGAAGGAGTCGATCGATCGAATGTCATGTGTACCGAGCGTTGTTGTTCGCCATCTTTGGCAACAGCGACGATCGGATAGTCGATATTTCCATCCTGGAAGGACATCTGGAAGCGGAACGTACCATCGGGGTTGAGCTTGATTTGTCGTCCGCCGATCGAAACTGCCGCATCGGGTTCGGTAGCACCGTAGACGATCAATTCGGCATCAGCAATCAGCCAGAATTGACGCTGACGATCGCTGCTATCCATGCCCATTCCTGACATACCGACACCAGACATGCCTACCCCAGACATATTGCCGAAAGTAGTAGGTTGTGCCCACATCCCAACTCCAGAGGGGAACACAAAGGAACTAACCGACTCTAGGGGTGATTGCTGCATCGAACCATACAGCGAACCAGAAATTCGGAGAGATTCGGTTGATGCGGTCATCCCAAAGATCCGCTCGTAGATTGCGTTCTGTTCGGTATTACTATTACCAGTTGTCTCAGCGGTACCAGTTGCACCAGCGGTACCACTGGTACCAGCTACACGATCGTCGGCTGTCTTGTAGCTCGGCGGGATCAGCTCGACAAATGTTCTGTCGATCAATTCTTCTTCCCACGGTACGGTGATGAAGACATCTTCAATCCAGTCAGAGGGGTAAACAGGGGGAATGCCGACAGATGCCGATCGAGCCAGCACCAACCACCGTCCATCACCACAACGATAACCAATATCGATCGCATAGGATCGATCGCTCACAGGGATTGGTACATACCATTCTCGTGCCATCTCATCGATCGGATACTCTTGAATACTGTGAGGACTTTGATAGTCCAAATTGATTTCAGTGACATCATAGATCCGCAGAGCTAATTGTTGTCCACCATGATGGCGCAGTTCATTTTTGTGCTCGATCGGAATGTCCCAATAAGCATAAGCCCATTGAGGATCGCGTGGTAATAAGACAATCCGACTATCTCCATAACCACTAGGCAAATCGCCCAATCCTTCATCTACCCCTGCTAATTCCTCCGCCGTAAGATCTACAACGATTCCGAGTTCAAATTTTCCTGCTTCCACTGTTAATTGTGCCTCCAGTTCGGTAGATGGACTATGAGTAGTATTGCTCTGAATTTTTTGAATTTCTTCCAGGAGTTGGGACTTCCGCATCCTGCTGTAACGTGATACTCCACAGACACTCGCCACGCGGCGCAGTTGTCTGAGAGTCATTTCTTCTAATTCGTTGTCTTTGGTCACGATCCGAATCTCCGAGTAGGGTGTAGATCTAATTTCTGTAAATTTGGATCTACACTTGTTGTCACATAAGAAAATTTACTGCTGCTAGTTGGTCGATCGACTAACTATGTTTAGCTGTTGATGAAATTTCTACAATCTGCTCGATCGAGGTGATACTCGATCGCAGGTGACTAAATTGCGTCCAAACATCCAACCGTTAACTGCATTGACTAAATTCTGAAATCATTGTCTCAGCTATTAGCAATCTACAATTTCGTTGTCTCCACACTATCTAACAAAATTTTGCCCCCATCCGTCAAGGGGGGATCGCCTTTAATTTACAGGGTTTAACGGTTTTACGCCATTTTAGCGATCTTGATTGTCATGATTTCTTGACAATTACCCAGATGATAGGGGTGCCTCTGATAAGTAACCTCAATCGATGCTGTAACTAATGCTTATGGACTCTAAATTCACACATTCAATAATTGCATCAACACTGTTGGTACTGGAATCAAGATCGAGACTAAAATTGCTAAAATCACCACACCAAGGGCATCCCGCCAACTATTGATTTCTGAAACATCATTGAGTGCAGGTTCATCGATCGCGGGAATCAGAGCGATCGCGATCGCCAAAAATAATAGATCGGGATTGGTAAAATCAGAAGCTCTGTAGCGGATAAAGCCTAGCAGAGTTAAGACTATTTTACTCAACTGACTAATAATTGCACTCGGCTTTTGTCCGAACATCGCATGAACGATATAACCGCCATCTAACCTGCGGAGCGGCATCAAATTGATCGTAATAATCAATAAACTGATATAAGCAGCGATCGCTACATTATCCAAATCGATCGCGCGTTGGGCGACAAATTGACTACCTAATGCCAACTTGCACAACAGCGTCATCAGCAGCGAAAAGCGCGGATCGAAAGTGTGAAAGCTAAATAGGCTAGATTTGAGATCTAATGGTACAGTTTCCGATTGTACTAGTCCCCACACTAAAAGTGGAATCGAGACTACCAATCCTAAAGTTGAAGCGACAAAACCCAGATCGAAGACAGCTTTACGATTGGGAATTGGCGATTGAATTTGCACCAGACAGCCATACGTCCCAGGAAAGAATGGTAGGGGAATAAAATAGGGTAAAGTCGTGTCGATTTTGTAAAATTTAGCTACGAAATAGCGTCCAAAATCGCGTAGCCCCAAAACAAAAATAATACTCAAAGCATAGGGTAAACCAGCCACGAGAATATCACCGATATCACCCTGTGGTAATCGCGCTAATGCAGCCCCAAAATAGGTAGTCGGTAAGAGTGTGAGCAAAAATAACATGCCCATAACTGCATAGTCTAGCCAGCGACGCGATCGCGTAATCTGTGTCTGCTGGGGACGTGGTACCAGTGCGAAAAATGGTTTACCAGTAGACAAACTGTATTGAAATAAAATAAAGAACCGCTCGCCGAATAATTCTTCAATGTTGTGAACGATCGTCTGGTAGGCATTATCGGCATCAGTTCGCAATTTACCACGACACAACACTGCTTGCGGACGATATTCAATCTTTTCTAAAAAGAACACATTCCACGCAAAACAAGTCCTGAGGATCGCCTCTTCTTCGGCTTCGATCGGTCGGGCGACATCTCCCGTTGGTTCTGGTGGGGGTGAAACTGGTACGTCTGGTGGCAAGGGTGTAATTTCAGGTAAAGTACGATTTAGATCGGCAGCAGGCATCTCGATCGACGCAGCCTTTTCACTAGACAATCGCGGTTTCGATCGTCGCCAACTCAGCAATCGCCAGTATAGCAGCCAACAAATCGAACAAATGGTAATGGCGATCGGTAGGGGCGGAATTTGCTTGCTCCAAGTCACTGTCGCGCCAGTTACTAGCGGCGGCGTCATCAGGATCGCCCATAGTATCCACAGCGGAACTGCGGTCATCTGACTAACAGTTTGACGTAAAATAATGTACGTCAGAATGCCCGATAAAATTAAGATGAATAATAAGGACAACCACATGGATAAAATTATAAGTAATCGATCGAACTGGAACTAATTGCGACGATCGCCGCTCTACTTATCGATCTTAGAAATTGCTAAAATATAAATCATCGCCCAGTACGCGCTCTTATGTCGCCATCAAACTTGTCAGATCCCTCACTTTCAATTAAATCTCCAGCAAGTAAACTGCCAACAGAGATTTTGCCAGGAATTTTTGCTTTTCCACCCAACCGCGATACTCTGGGGGGGACTGCTTATCTTATCGTAACTCCGATCGGGAATATCTCGATCGATAGTCCAGCTTGGAATGATGTCAATCGACAGTTTATGCTCGATCGAGGCGGCGTGAAATGGCTGGTAATTACTCATCGCGGTGGCATGGGACAAACCACAGCCATCGCCACTGAATTAGGTTGTGAGACGATCGTTCAAGAACAGGAAGCTTACTTACTCCCAGAACTTAAAGTTACTACTTTTAGGCATAATTTAAACATTAACGATAGCATACATGCAATTTGGACTCCTGGGCACTCACCTGGTTCATCTTGTATTTATTATGCTGGTGCTGGTGGCGTGCTATTTACAGGTAGGCATCTATTACCCAACCAATTTGGGGCGGCTGTGGCGATCCGCACTGCCAAAACTTTTCATTGGCTCCGTCAACTCCGCAGTGTCGAGGCAATCTGGGCACAGTTCCCATCTCAATCTCCGCTGAGTCATATTTGTCCAGGTGCTAGTACTGGTTTACTGCGAGGCAAGGGGTCGATCGCTGTGCAATGATTTTGAGACGGAGCCAATGCAATACCAGCCACTAACTCTGCTAAAGTAAGTAAGCGATATCTAATCATCAAAATAACTTTTTACTTCTCATTAAGGAAACCATTATGGACTTCGACTTTCGGCTCTTGATCGTGCTTGCTCCTCTTGCCGCAGCGGCTGGTTGGGCAGTTTTCAATATTCTTCCAGCCGCGCTCAAACAAATTAGAGAACTTCTCCGCGACAAAGACTAGTCCAAACTAGGTACCAGGAGTGATGGAGTAATGGAGTGGTGCCACTAGTGACATCATTCTCATCGCATCTTGATGCAGATCGCACATTCGAGTCAAAATTAACTACGCCCAGCTCCTAGAACCCCTCTAACTGGTCGAGTCTCAGCCAAATATTGGGTGTTGGCACTTGTCCAAATTTAACGAGAGCATAATCACCACGTAGATCTAGCACTTCACCCTTAGTTTCAAATAGATATTTAGGGAACCTAGCATCACTAGCTTTTGCTTCGAGACTATTTGCCAGCGCACTGGCGATCGCCCGAACTGAATCTCCTTTCTTGAGTGCCATAATTTAATCTTAGGTGCTGCGGGTCAATTATTAGGATATCAGGCTTTGAGCTTTAGGATACTAGGCTTTAGGCTTTAGCCTTTAGGGCGATCTACAATTTGAATCCTAACACCTAATACCTAAAGCCTAATACCTAATCTAACGTCTACGGCTGCCAAATCCAGCACCAGAACGGCTGCGACCACCACTACCAAAGCTCCGACTGGAACCTCCAGAGGGACGAACGGTAGGACGAGATCCGTCAGATTGACGCAGTGTGCTACCTCCAAATCCCGATCCTGTACCGCGATTTCGTTCGATCCGATTTGGATTAGTATTGGTGCGATTGAAATTATTGTTGTTGTTGAGTCGTCCAGTCGTCCGTAGTGTGCTGCGGTTGACTACTGCTGGTGGGGGACTGTTGTAGCGAGTCTGATAACCTTGGACAGCTTGACCATAATTGCTGCCATAGCCGCCATAGCCGCGTAGCCCACCCGAATTATAGACAGGGGGTACATAGTACTGTGGTCTAAACAGCATACTACCGATCGCTTGTCCGGCAAGAGATCCAGCGACAGATCCAGCAAAAGGTGCCCAGAAGCTAGATTCTCGTTTGACGACAACATTTTCTTGTTGTCCGGTTTGAGGATTGGTTTGAGCTTGTGTCACATTGTGCACATACTCAATTTTGAATTCCTCTGGCACGTGTAGGGAGACTTGTCCCTTTTCTGACTTGAAATAAGCCTTTTCACTTGCTTTGACTTCTTCATCGGTCAATCGCGCCATTTGCAGATTGGTACTGCGGTACACAGGTGGCGTACCAGCAGGTGTATTCAGCAGCATGAGACTGTATTCACCGTTTGCATCATTGTAGGTGGCTTGCTGGACGGGATACTTGCCATCAGCGATCGGCTTTTGGTTGGTATTGTTACTGACCGAAGTATTGGACTGTCGATCTTGTCCCTGAGTTGACCTATTTTCATTTCCAGAGCCGCAGGCTACAGAAGTAATCGATAAGGTCAAAGCCATAAAAATTATCACTAATCGACGTAACATATATGCTGATTTCATGACTGTTGTATTTTCTTATCTTAGCTAATTCTCAGGTTGATTTACAATTCACAATCTCAGCCTAAAGATAGATAGAGTTTCAACGTTTATCCCTTTGAAATGCTGCACGAACGCCAAGCATCTAAGAACGAGAATAAATCGCTATCTTATATTCTTATAGTAGCTGACGATCGAAAAGAAAAAGTACCCAGTAAACCGATCGTTTAGATCTGGGTATCCGATCTCCTCAATCGCATCGCGTCAGCAATGCCTACAGCAGCACCGAACTAGTAAAAATTTAATAATTATTTACTAGTAATTATTCACTATTTTTCGAGCAATTAACTCAGGAAAATCTCGATCGAAGTGGCAGTACGTTTGTCTATTTACAAAGGAATCAACTCAGGGAAATTTTGTAAAACTTGGTCGTCGGTGAGTTCGTCGCCAAATCGTGCTGGAGAAAAATGGATATAAATTGCGCGTAAGCGTTCTTGGTAGTGAAGATTTATGATAGATTTTAAGGCAATCTTGAGCGCGGACATATTAGATAGATCTGCTTCAATAGTGGGTTCTTCGCCTTCTAAAGCTACAGTGAGCATCACGATCAGATTTCGAGTTGGGGGTAAAGTTAGCTGGGCATTGGGATTGCTATTTTCGCTCAGATCGGGTTCGCTCAAATACCGGGAGGCTGAATCAGTGAATAACTCATTGGCATAATCACCCGCGCCACCTTCATCCCAGAATACATCACCTTCATTGGCTGCCGATTGCCAGTAGGTATCGTATTGCAAGAGGTTTTGACAGATCTCTACCAATCCCTCACCAACAATCGTCAGATCGCCATCAGCTTCGATCGCTTGTCTGGCTGCTTGGTTTAAGATTCCTAGTAGTGGTGATACTTCTTCACCACCGAGATGGATAAAAATTCGGGATACGACAAATTGGGTTTTGCCTGTGAGTTTATTGAATTGGTCGCGTAAGCTCATAGTGTTAAGGGGTAGACTACTGTATCCATTCTAAAATACGATTCCAACTCCACCAGGGGTCGCGATCGATATTTAACTTTTGACAAGCTTTGCTACTGATATGCCCGACATGTCCGCCGTGAGGGGTTAGCAAGAGATTGAGGTGGGGTTGCTTGCTAGCAATATCGCACAGTTCTGGTACTAGAGTGGGATCGAATAGCGGATCGTCAGCGGCATAGATTATCAATACGGGTTTGTAGAGATCTGCCAAAAAATATAACGGACTCGTCGCGGCATAATAATGTTGGACAGTCGTAAAACCCAGTCGGGGAATTACTAATTCGCGATCGAATCCCCAAATTGAGGTCGCTCGCTCGATCGCGGCTGGATCGATCTGGGTGGGATGATAGCGATGTAACTCGCTAGCTAATTTTCGCAGCTCCTTAGAAATCGATCGTTCTAAATATTTGCCCAGCGGATCCGCCATAAGATAAGTCAAAGATCGATCGGATTCCAGACTGGGACAAATAACCGCACCACCAGCAATTTCTGGAACATCCAGACCCGCTTTAACGCCCCATAGAGCCAACTGACCGCCCAAAGAGTACCCCATCAGCCAGATTGGTGCCGGACAGCCTAGCTGGAGCGATTGGCTGGCAATCCTCACGAAATCTTCGCCTTCATGCAGACCGTCGGAAGTAAGTTGGGGTGATAACTCGGCAGTCTTACCATGAGCGCGCCAGTCAAATAAGACGACAGCATAACCTTGAGCATAAGCTTTGCGACCTAAGATTCTCAGAAACCACTGGTTCTCAAGAGTGCCAGTGATACCGTAGGTAGCAACAATCGTGCCTTTAGGCTCAGGCGGGATCGCATAGATCCCAAAAATTGGCACATCCCCGTCGCCACTAAAAATATGCTCTTGATAAATTGGCTCTGGCTCGATGGTATGGCGTTCCCAATTGCGGCTCATCCGCAGCGCGGTGTAGAGGGTCATCGCCAGACCGGATTGTAGCCACCAAGGCGGTAGATATTGAGGATTCAATGGCTTAATGGCAGGATGAAAGATTTTAGATCGGCTTTATTTAATTTTAAGCTTCAAAGTTGGGTGTTGTCCAAGGTGACGATTCTCCAAAGGAGAGGCTCCGCCAACGCCGAAAATTATTAGTTATTGTCGTCAGAGATCGTTGACAATATCCCAAAGATCGGGACGATCTGAGGGCATAATGAGTATGTATCTGACCTAAAGCGATCGCGATCGCACCAATTGTCGATCGACATCACATAGCTATGGATAAACTGGAGCGCGATCCACACATCGCAGCAGTCATCTTCGACCTTGATGGCGTGATTACTAATACGGTCTACTTCCATTACCTTTCATGGCAACAACTAGCCGATGAAGAGGAAATTCCCTTTGACAAATTGACTCACGATCGAGCAATGTTGGGATTAAATCGGGAAGATGCCTTGAGTTATCTGTTGAGCTTGAGCGATCGGGATATCGATCCGATCCAACAGCAACTACTATTAAAGCGTAAAAACGATTACTATCTAGAACTAATTGATGAACTCAACAGCGAGCATCTCCTGCCAGGTATTGGCAACCTACTAGTAGAACTACACACTGCTGGCATAAAAATTGCCCTCGGCTCTTCGAGTAAAAATGCCCAATTAGTCCTGCAACGCCTGGGGATTAGACATTTCTTCAATTTCATGGCTGACGGTCACAGTGTACCTCATCTCAAACCTGCTCCAGATGTCTTTCTATATGCCGCTGAGGCATTGGCAATTCCCCCTGCTAATTGTCTGGTCGTCGAAGATGCTCCCGCAGGTGTCGCCGCAGCTTTAGCCGCCCAGATGTGGGTATTAGGCATCGGCCCCCACGCACGATTGGCACGGGCACATTTGGTATTACCAACTTTGGCGGGCATTGGCTGGGCAGAGATTCTGGCAAAGATTGATTATTATCATAGTTCTGGGAAGCGCAGACAGCACAGCGATTGAAATCGCCGCTCGGAATGCAAAGTCCGCCTACGCGGACTAATAAACCAGTACAGCTTTGGTATAGCACTACGCCACGTTAGGACGAGTTTGAGTCCGCGACGGCGGACTTTGCATCAGTAGCGACGACTTCTAGTCGTTGTACTGTCGTAACCTCAGCTTGTACTGCGATATCCTTCTATTGCTGAGGTGGAGAGATATTAATTAATGGTAATGCTCCATTTCCACCCATCACTGTGGGAAATTTACCATCCCATTTTTCGATCGCTTGTTTTTCTAATAACTCTTTATTCAAACTCTGTCTGAGTAGTTTTTGGGCTTCGGCGGTTCCTTTGGCTCGATTGACTTCTGCTTGAGCTTGTCTGGAAGCTTTTAAGATTTGGTCTTGGACTTCTCCGAGGTGGATAACGATTCCCCGTTCGCCAGGATTAACGATCGTAAAAGGTTTAAATAAGATTGCTACTAGGAGCAGAACTATTCCCCCACCTAGATATAGATAAAATGACGCTCCAAGTTGTCTGACGCTCATTGCTTATTTTCCTTATCGTTGACTTACCTTACTCATTGGGACTAAGCAATGAGATTATGCAGATCGCTAATAAAAATGTTAGTCTAGGTTATCGATCGCCTCCCATGCGAGGAGCGATTGACGCTGATGTTGAATCTTAGCTTGTAATCGATCGGATAAATAATGTTCTTTATTTGGATAAACTGGTAATCGAGGCTGTAATTCATAGCCAGCATTAGCAAGTAACGCACTCAAGTTTGCTAGCTGTAAATGATGGTAGTCAGGATTTACTTCATCTTTAGGAACAATCCCGCCTAAATCTCTCGCACCCGCAGCTAAACAAGCTAATAATAAATCAGGATTGGGAATTAAATTTGGTGGAATTTGGATGGTAATATCCGCAGGTAAGATCTGTCTTGCTAACTGAATTACTTTGGGTAATTTCAGGATGTCAAAACCTATTCCAGCGAGACTTTCCTGGCTACCTGGACTATATGGTTGTAAGATTACTTCCTGAATATGTCCCCATCGGGTATGAATATCTGCGATCGCTTGGAGACTGATTTCCCAATCATCTTCTGATTCACCGATACCTAATAATAATCCTGTTGTAAATGGGATTTTTAATTCACCAGCCCAATTTAGTTGTTCGAGTCTAATTGCTGGTAATTTGCTCGGAGCATGACGATGAACCCCCTCAAGTACAGCCGGATCTAGCGACTCTAACATCAATCCCATTGAGACATTAACCTGCGCTAATCTCTCCATTTCCACTAAGCTGAGAGGGCCAGCATTAGTATGCGGCAAAAACCCCAGATCGAGAGCTAGGGCGCAGAGATGATAGATGCGATCGAGCCAAGCTTTTCGACGAGAAGATTGGGGGTGAACTTCACCACTCAAAATCAATATTTCGCAGATACCTGTACCTTGAAGAGCGGTGAGAATTGCTGTGGCTCGATCGAGTGTCATCCAATCATCTGCACCATGATCGACGCGAAAGTTGCAGTAACTACAGCGATTGAAGCATTCATAGGTAGGAACGATCGTATATGCTGGACTATAGGTAATAGTTGATAGTTGATAGTTGATAGTTGATAGTTGATAGTTGATAGTTGATAGTTGATATAGCAATCCTAACTGAGAAGCTAAATCGGTGTAGGGTGTGTTAGGCAGCAGCCATACCGCACCAATGTCGATCTAAAAAGATTTAGATGAGGCACCATAGCGGACGCGATTGTATTCCTCAACTAGTCTACTTTCAGAAACAGCTTTTTGCTCTTGCACTAAAAGATTGCCAAATTCAATCAATCGAGCGATCGTAAAATAAGGCTTAGGAAAAGTAGGCTTGATGCCACTGGCAGGATTGACGACTTCCATCGCGACTCTTTCCAAACCTACTTGTTGAATAAAATCCCTAATTTGTTCGTCATAAATCCGCGCGCGGATCGCTGCAAAAAAGTCAACTGCTTGCTCTGGGAATCGATCGACTAAACCGACAATTTCTCGCCCTGAAATATTATCGGGAGCAAATACACCACTAACGATCCCAATTTTGTCATCGCGAGTCGGTACCCAATAAAATTTATCCATCCGTCCATCTCGGACTAATGGAGCATACAGCGTCGATAAATCGTTGCCAGTTAAAATAATCGGAATCCGAGGCAAAGGAGTCGAATCATAGCTACCAGGTAACTGCACATTTGTCGGATTGTCCGCAATGTTCATCAGCGTGGCATTAACCAACTGCGTATTTACTGTATATTGAGTTCCTTGATCGAATCTCCCCGCACCAGCATCGATATCATTGATGACTAATACCGCCATTCTCCCCCGCACCTTGATGATTTCGGCGGCTTCTCGATACCGTAACCGAATCAATCGCGCCGAATCACCCGCATCGGGACTTTCCAGCTCCCCCGCCGAAATGTGGATTGCTTCCACCTTCATTCGATCGAATACCAATTCACACTGAAAAGTTTTTCCCTCGCCTTTGCGCCCATGTACGCCCAAAATCAGCGGTACTTTTACCCCAGGTAAGTCGAGAAAATTTTTGGTGATGTGTACGGCTAATTTATCGAGAAAAGCTGGAGCGATATAATAATCCATGAGCGAGTGAATGGTGGATGGTGGATGGTGAATAGAGTTTAACGCGCATTGCGCGTCAGGAATCGGCTAAACCACAATTTTTAGATTGCCAACTTCTACTATCCACTATCCACCATCCACCATCCACCCTCTACCATCCACAAACGATCGCCATTTCCTGTTATTCTAAGTGTGAGAAAATTTGAGTTGAGAAAATAAACAAGATGGGGACGACTTACCAACGGGTATTGCTCAAATTGAGCGGGGAAGCCCTGATGGGCGATCTTGGCTACGGTATCGATCCGACAATTGTTCAAGCCATCGCCCAAGAAGTAGCCGAAGTCGTCGCCACAGGTGTCCAAGTCGCCATCGTTGTTGGTGGTGGAAATATTTTCCGTGGAGTCAAAGCTTCGGCGAAAGGAATGGATCGAGCTACGGCCGACTATGTGGGGATGATTGCCACTGTGATGAATGCTATTACCCTCCAGGACGCGTTAGAACAGAAGGGAGTACCAACTAGAGTCCAGACAGCCATCGCCATGCAGGAAGTCGCTGAACCCTATATCCGGCGGCGGGCAATCCGCCATCTCGAAAAAGGGCGAGTAGTGATATTTGGAGCGGGTTCTGGTAATCCTTTCTTTACAACTGATACCGCCGCTGCGCTCCGAGCAGCCGAGATCGATGCTAATGTAATTTTTAAGGCTACCAAAGTTGATGGCGTGTATGATGCCGATCCACAGGTAAATCCTGATGCGAAACGGTTTCAAAGCCTGACATTTAGTCACGTTCTCACTCAGGACTTGCGGGTGATGGATACTACGGCAATTGCGATGTGTCGGGAAAATAATATTCCCATTATCGTGTTCGATTTATTGGAACGGGGGAATATTCAACGGGTGGTAGCTGGTGAAACAATTGGTACATTTATAGGAGTTTCTTGTGAAATTTGCTGATGTCGAAGGTCATATGCAGAAAGCGATTGAGTCTGTCAGTCGCTCATTTAATACGATTCGTACCGGACGCGCGAGTACGAGTTTGCTCGATCGCATCTCGATCGATTATTATGGTACTCCCACTCCATTAAAAGCTCTGGCAAATATCGGGACTCCCGATTCAACGACGATTACGATCCAACCGTTCGATCGCAGTAGTATGAGTACGATCGAGAAAGCGATTTCGCTCTCAGATATTGGCTTGACTCCCAACAACGATGGCTCGACAATTCGGTTAAATATTCCCCCATTAACTGGTGAACGTCGCAAAGAATTTGTCAAACAGGCTGGTAAATACGCCGAAGAAGGTAAAATCTCGATTCGGAATATCCGCCGCGATGCGATCGATTTCGTCAAGAAGCAGGAAAAATCTAGCGAGATTTCTGAAGATGAATCCAAGGATCTCCAAGATAAAATTCAAAAGCTAACCGATAAGTATGGAGCTAAAGTCGAGCAGGTATTAGCTGAAAAGGAAAAGGATATTACAACTGTCTAAATTTGACAGTTAAGCTTGTAGTTATCTCGATCGAGTCAGGTGGGTAATTCCTACTGACTCGATGGGTTGAGCTATTAAAAAGCAGCTTTAATAAATAATAATCGATCGCGATCGTCAACTACTTATCTATGAAAATAAAAGTAATTGAAAACTTTGATGGTGGTTTCACTCTCGATCCGCAGGTAAAAGCAATATTATTTAGTTTACTAACTGGTGAAAAATTTATTCAGCAAGTCGCAGAGCAAGCTAATTCTCAAGCAGTAACATTTACTGAAATATTGTTTCAACCAGTCCCATATAGTCCAGGTACACCAAAAGGAATGCCTGCGGATCTCGAACAATATCATCAATCGCCAGAGTATCTAATTATCAATGTACCGCCTAACTTTATGTTTGCTGCAAAGATTTTTCAGCCAAGTCGGCTATGTGCAATCTATCAGAAAAGTCGGGATTAATTAGGTGTCAGTGGGAATGCTAGATAGATAATTAATCCCTAAATTATTAATTAAATTTTCAAATCCAAAATTCACCAAACTATCAACTGTCAACTGTTTAAGAATTATGTCATCGACTACCGATAGTCCGAGTTTAGATAGCTTGGAATTTTTACCTTACATTGATGATGCGGGAGAATTGCCTGACACCCTCCAAAGTAAAATTGGTATTTATGCGATCTTCGATCGCGATCGAGTATTACAATTTGTTGGTTATTCACGCGACATTTATCTAAGTCTCAAACAGCATCTAGTCAGACAACCCGAACATTGTTATTGGGTAAAAGCAACGACGATCGATCGTCCAAATCGGACATTTCTCGAAAGTGTTCAGTCAGCCTGGATTGCCGAAAATGCTAGTGTCCCGCTGGGCAATGGTGAGGCTAATTCTGTGTGGTTAGACCCGATTTCCACCAATTATGCCATGACAACAGCCGAAAGTGCCAGCTTCCCCGATCTCGATGGTTTAGCTCAAATCAAGCTACTCAAGCAGGTAGCCAGACGAGTCGAAGACACCATCATCACTAAACTTCAACAGCGTGGTGTCAAAACAGAAATTCGCTTCAATCCCAAGCTCAAAGAGCAAGGTTTACTAGATCTAAAATAATCCAGCAACACGAATCATCCCAGTCAGAGAAATCACTCGAGCATCCCATTTTTATTGCGAAGAACAAAGAGTAGGGGGTTAAATCCCCATCCTACAAACCCAATTATCAATTATCAATTATCAATTATCAATTATCAATTATCAATTATCAATTAATTTAAAGTCCCCCTATCCCTCGGAGCGCGAGCGCGATTGTGGTAAGAATGGACTAGTCTTGCTACTAGTTAAGCGTTTCAGGCGCATAGTTTGTAAAAACCAGCAAGCGACAGCACTTGGTAGAGATAATAATAACCACAGCGGCGATAATAAAAAGGCTAAAACTATGCCACCAATCGCCGTAGCCATCCCCAAAAGTTGTAACAGAACGATTCGGGGTCTCCTGTGGACTGCGCCTAGTTTGATGCTGCCACCTTGAAGCCACCAGTAGATAGATTGCAGGCTACCATCGAGCCAGTGATAAATAGGATGACGCATTGTTTGAGTGCGAGCAGATGTCCTAAATAGTTTAACTAGTAAATTCCGTAGAATTAAGACAATTTTAGTACATATATCGATCGATACTCCCAAGGGCATATTTTTCCAAAGTTTCTCAACACCAATTCGATATTGATGGCGAAAAAAATGCTGTTGTTGTAGGGTTAAATTGGTGAGAGACTGTTGAATAATCCGCACGATTGTATTAGGATTTGAAGTCGGCACTAATGATGGGGTGACGGCATCACTGGGGTTGAAAATCAAATTTTCGGTTAAGGCTGGACTGTCTCCAGGCAATCGCCACCAACCTGGTTGTTCATCCATACCCTCAATAACTGAGTGAACATCACTAGTCAATATTTCTCGCTGTCCAGCTAACACAAAAGCTGCTAAAATCTTACGGAGTTCGAGCCGATCGATCCTCAGTCCAGGTTGAGATAAATATTCTAAATGCTGACTGATTACTTGACGTTCACTCCCAGATAGATGGGGGAGCGACTCAGTAATCAGCCAGTCTAAATATTGGAATTGACTACAATTCAACCGGATGATTTCTCGTTGGACAAACCCAGCAAAAGCAGTTACGGATTTAGGCGTAATGATGGTTTCTAAAATCCGATTTAGTCCATCTAAACGTCCCCACAACAGATCGTTAGATATCCATGATTTTTTAAAAAAACCACCAATATTGTATAATTTATCTGCACCGAGTTTTTGATGAGTAGTTTTGCCACTACCAATCCCTAGTTGAGCATTGTCTGGACTAATAGAGATCGGGTTAATTATGGCTTTCTCACTTAAACTAGTGAGATATTCAAATGGGTATAGTTCTCGATCGATATATTCAAAAGTGTGCCAATACTTTAATAATTTATCGGTGTATCGCTCTCCCAATCTTTCGATCGTCACTTCGGCTGCCAATCCTATTTGTTTCAAGATACTGGGAAAGCTCTGATTTTGCTCTGTATCATCCTCCAGCCGCCGATCTGTCCAAATTAGTAGTCGGAGATCGGTACTTTGTTGTAGCTCGGCAATCCGCTGTTTTAGTTGGGCAAAGACGCTGGAAATTTGCGTCTGTGATAGCCAGCGATCTCGTTGATATATTCCTGATAGATCGGTTGTTGCGGCTAATTCTGGTAGATATTGCCAGAAATAAACTGGAATAGTTTCCAGATTTGCTCCAGATGAATCATTTGGGGTAAATGTTTCAAATCTAGTTGAATCTAATAGGAATCGGTGTAACCGGAAGATTAGCTCATATACCAAGGCACGCAAACGCCGATCGTTTGATTCTTGATTGATTAAATAGTAAAAGTAATTACTCACAGTTCGATCGCTCAGTAATAACTCTAGACTAGCTTTTACCACTTCTAGCAGCTTAATATTACAGCTTAATTGCTTTGATAAATATTCGAGTTTTTGGCGAGAATCGGCATCGGATATAGCTAATACGGCAATTCTATCGATTAGATAAAAATGCTGCCGCATACTATATTCGACATCCAGATCGATGACTTGTGACTCAAATCGCTCTAGCAACTTATGATAGTGCTGGCGATCTTGCCCCGTCGTAAATTTATTAGTTAATATCCCATCGATCTTATCGAGTACGACTGAATATTGAGTATTTTGAGAGCCTAAATCTGCCTGAAGTAGTAATGGTAAATTTCGATCGCGAAAATCAAACAGTCGCCCCCGTAAATGAATTCGCGATTGAGTGCGATCTCCACTTTCTAATAGTTGCTGCTCGTCAATTTCGACTTCAGCTCGATCGATTAGTGTTTGATAACGGCGCACCTTATGATTATGTTCGTGAATCGTGCGGAGATCGTTGGTAATACTCTGATGGATCGGAATCGATAAAGCTGCGGCTTGGAGAATTTGCCCGATCCGCGATTGTTTCTTGCTACTCAATTGCAGTCTGTCGTTCAAAGATTCGGGATTGGGATCGACATAAAATAATTTTCGTTGCCCCTGACGACTGGGTAATCGATAATATGCTTCCTTCATCAGGCAAGTCAACGGCGTATTATCGAGCAACCCACCATCTAGAAAATATAATTTATCGCTCCGTGTCGGCAAATCTGGAGCATAATGTTTGGATAATTTTCCCCAAATTACCAATTGACGATCGACCAAATTTAATCGATCGTTTAAGTCTACTTCTACCAGTGGAAAAATCACTGGAGTTCCCGCAGTAATCTGACACAACTTCACCAAAGCTTGAAATGTATCATTTGGTGTGCGTGGTAAAGTTGGGTCGTTATAGTAAGGATTGAATGGCTCTTTACGCCCTGGGCGATGCTTGAGCCGAAACAGGGTGCGATGATTCTTTGATGTCAAATTTAGCCGATTTTCATCTAATTTCCGATCGACTTTGCCTAGATAATCAGTAGCCGCGATCGCTAGATCTAATTCCTTAGTAGGCGAAAACCATTCTTGCTGTGAACGTGGGAGTTTATACTCGATCGCTTTAATTAATGTTAGCAGCAATCCGCGTTGATAAAAGCTTTCACTATTGGAACTGGCACTGCCAATTTGGGATTTAAATAGCTGAGGCTTTTGGAGTAACTTGAGTAAATCTCCACTGGTGCGCCAAATCTTGGCAAAAGCACTGAAATCTACCAGTTCCCGTTCGTTGCTATTAGCGATCGCATATCCAAGTAAAATACCATTAATGCCACCTGCCGAACTTCCCGAAATCAGATCGACGACCAAATCAGCATCTGTCAATGCCTTGACCAACTTATAAATACCTCGTCCGCGCACCGCATGATAGAACTCTTGGCAAATACCATGAGTGTAGATCGCCAAGGATACACCGCTGTAGACTACCAGCCCCAACTGCATTTCGCGCAAAAATTTTGGCTGATAATCATTACGCTGATTAAACATGATTGCAGATTACACGCAACAACTAGGCGGATTCGGGGGGGGGAATTGAGATTCGATCTAGTGGACGGCACAACTAGGCAGTCTGGAATCGGCATGACAAGATTGAATGACTGTAGCAGCGTCTCCCTATTTTAACAGCTATGTAGCGATCGATAATAGCAAGCAGAGGCTAATGCCGCTCGTCAATGTTCGGCTGCTGTATGCTTTCGTTGTTGCCAGCCCACACATCGCGCTACTCAAGACACTACAGTAAAGTAAGCCTGCGTCATTGTCAAACCCCAAGATCGGGCATTGCCCCCTCACCCCTAACCTGCATTCACACCAAATGCCCAAGTTGTGGCAAGCTAAAGGGGAGATAATTGCCTCCACCTCAACGCCGTTTGTATATGCAGACCCTTCCAGCACCCACTCAGTCCGCTTATAGTAACTTAGGTACAGATACCACAATTCATCGCCGTCAGACCCGTCCTGTAGCGGTTGGAAGCATAATTATCGGCGGCAACAACCCAGTAGTTGTCCAATCGATGATCAATGAAGATACTCTGGATATCGATGGCGCAGTAGCGGGAATTCGCCGTCTCCACGAGATCGGCTGTGAAATCGTCCGCGTGACGGTACCCAGTATGGTACACGCCAAAGCTCTGGCTCAGATTAGACAAAAACTGCTCGATACATATCAGATCGTCCCACTGGTCGCCGATGTTCATCATAATGGGATGAAAATCGCTCTAGAAGTTGCCAAGCACGTAGATAAGGTGCGGATCAATCCAGGATTGTACGTCTTTGAGAAGCCCAAACCCGATCGCATAGAATATACTGCTGCGGAATTTGCGGAAATTGGCGATAATATTCGAGATATGCTCGAACCGCTAGTAATCTCACTTAGAGACCAAAATAAAGCGATGCGGATTGGGGTCAATCATGGTTCTCTAGCCGAACGGATGTTATTTACCTATGGGGATACACCCGAAGGGATGGTCGAGTCTGCCCTGGAATGTATCCGCATCTGTCAATCTTTTGACTTTCACAATCTAGTGATCTCGATGAAAGCTTCTCGCGTCCCCGTGATGCTAGCAGCGTACCGACTGCTCGCTCAACGGATGGATGCAGCCGGAATGGATTACCCGATTCACTTGGGAGTCACCGAAGCTGGTGATGGCGAGTACGGACGGATCAAATCCACCGCTGGAATTGCCACTTTATTAGCAGAAGGGATTGGCGATACGCTCAGGGTGTCCCTGACTGAAGCTCCAGAAAAGGAAATTCCAGTCTGTTATAGTATCCTCCAGTCGTTAGGACTCCGCAAAACGATGGTAGAGTATGTTGCTTGTCCTTCTTGTGGTCGGACATTATTTAATCTCGAAGAAGTCCTCCACCAAGTTCGCTCGGCAACTAATCACCTGGTTGGGTTGGATATTGCCGTGATGGGCTGTATTGTCAATGGGCCTGGAGAAATGGCTGATGCTGATTATGGTTATGTGGGCAAGACCCCTGGCTACATCTCCTTGTATCGCGGTCGAGATGAGATAAAACGGGTGCCTGAAGCTGATGGCGTAAGTGAATTAATCGCATTGATTAAAGCTGACGGTCGCTGGATGGAACCAGAATAGCTACTGTCGATCGATCGAAATTGGTACCGACCGGAGCGCAAGCCCGGTCATCTAATTTATTACCACGTAGTAAAAATATATCTAGATCGGTAGATGTGAATTGCTCATCATCCCTGTCGATCGGTGATATATGCTAAATTAGAGATCGTTTCGTCACATCAACCTTTCTTTCCTGCTAAATTTTAGACGTAAATCATGAAGATTGAAAAACACGGGTTAGTTATTGGTGCCACTGCATTAGTACTCACAGCAGTAGCGGTTACTGGTGCGGGGCTTCATCTTCCCAAAGGTGTTGCATTCTTCAAGAATAGTCCAAAGGAATCGATCGATGAAGTGTGGCAAATCGTCGATCGACAGTACGTCGATGGTACTTTCAATCAAAAAGACTGGCGGGCAATCCGCAAGCAGTACGTCGTTCAGAAAAATTATAAGACCAAGGAAGAGGCTTATAAATCCATCCGGTTGATGCTCAAAAATCTGGGCGATCCTTACACCCGCTTTATGGATCCCAAAGAATTTCGGGATCTTCAGGTCGAAACCTCTGGGCAATTAATCGGGGTGGGGATTCAACTGAGTCAGAATGAGAAAACCAAAAAGCTGGAAGTAATTGCCCCAATCGAAGATACTTCAGCTTCTAAAGCGGGAATTCTGTCCAAGGATATTATCATCAAAATTGATGGTAAAAGTACCGCAGGTATGGATGTAAATCAAGCTGTGCAACTAATCCGAGGCAAGGAAGGCACGAGTGTTAAACTCACTGTTCAACGCGACAGTCGTCAGACACTCGAATTCAACCTGTTGCGCCAACAAATCGAGATTCACCCCGTAGAAGCTAAATATCGTCCGAACGAACTGAATGGAATTGGGTACATCCGACTCAAACAGTTTAGTGCTAATGCTGCGACAGAAATGCGTACAGCAATTGCCAAACTCGAAAGTCAAGGTGCTAAAGGTTATGTCCTCGACTTGCGATCGAATCCTGGTGGCTTACTCTATGGGGCGATCGATATTGCCCGGATGTGGTTAGATGATGGCAAAATTGTTTCGACAGTCAACCGTCAAGGCACAGGCGATATTAGTGTTGCCAATAATACCGCCATTACCAAAAAACCCTTAGTCGTCTTGGTAGATGGCGGCTCGGCAAGTGCTAGTGAAATCCTAGCTGGTGCCCTTCAAGACAACAAACGCGCTCAACTCGTAGGCGCGACTACCTTTGGCAAAGGGTTGGTTCAGTCTGTTCGTCCGCTCTCAGATGGGGCAGGAATGGCAGTGACAATCGCCAAATACTTTACTCCTAGTGGTAAAGATATCAATCATGCTGGGATCAAGCCGGATCTAGAAGTCAAACTAAGTAAAGCTCAAATTCAAGCCTTGGTTAAGGATCGGACTAAAGTTGCTACTGCTGCCGACCCACAGTATGCTAAAGCAATTCAAACATTGCAAGTCGCGATCGCGCAAAGTGGCAATTCAGCCCAAAAAAAGTAATGGGCACGACAGATCTTATCGATCGATCGTGTAAGCCAGCACTTAATCCCAATTGTCAGCTCGAACGCTCGGTTACTAATCTCACCAATCGTTATCTCACTAAGGCGATCTACTATCTGTGGTTCACAACTAATAATAATGATTGAGCCATAGCCCCGACTTGTTCGAGTTGGGGCTATTTAAATTAATTGATAATTGATAATTGATAATTGATAATTGATAATTGATAATTGATAATTG
>ENA-OBIT01000056-OBIT01000056.1-metagenomes-genome-assembly--contig:-NODE-56-length-40888-cov-7.04046_pt1 | contig 40888 bp, 39 predicted proteins | sample MGYA00153386_OBIT01 | MGnify analysis MGYA00153386
ATATGGGCTCGCGCGGCGTGAAGGGCAAGCTGGTGATGGTGAACTGAGGCTGGGGGGCTGATTTTCGCAGATTTATAAGTCAAATAGGCCTCTAGCGCAATAAATACGGGCGCAAACAGCTATTAATTAAATAGCATATGACGCTTGGTCAAGCGCCCAGTCAATATGCTCAACCAACAGCACGGAAGCCGCAGGTCGCAGCGCAACCAGCGCATTGGCAATCCCGTCGTCTCGCCCCGCCCTGAGCGCGTTACCCATCGCCACGGCAATGTTGCGCTGCCAGCGCTCATGGCCGATTCTCCGGATCGCGCTGCCCTCGGTGTACCGTAAAAATTCTGTTTCAGTCCATGCAAAAAGCGTGAGCAGATGCTGGCCGGTCAAACCGCTGCGTTCGTCAAAATCAGGCAGCGCGCTGCGCTGGGCGTATTTGTTCCACGGGCAGGCGAGCTGGCAGTCGTCGCAGCCGTAAATGCGGTTGCCGATCAAGGGCCGCAACTCAAGCGGAATCGGCCCGGCGTGCTCAATTGTCAAATACGAAATGCAGCGCCGCGCGTCCAGCGTGTGCGGCGCAATGATGGCCTGCGTAGGGCACACGTCGATGCAGGCGCTGCAAGTGCCGCAATGCGCCGAGACTGCTTCGCTCGGCGGCAGCGCGATGTCCACGTAAATTTCACCCAGAAAAAACATCGAACCGGCTTCACGGTTCAGCACCAGCGTGTGCTTGCCGCGCCAGCCTTGTCCGCTGCGTGCGGCCAACTCGGCTTCTAGAACCGGGGCTGAATCGGTAAACGCACGGTGCCCAAACGCGCCCAAATGGACTGCGATTTTCTCGCTGAGTTTTTGCAAACGGTTACGCAGCACCTTGTGATAGTCGCGGCCCCGCGCGTAGGTTGAAATGATGGCTTCTTGCGGCCGATCAAGCCGTGCAAATTCAACCGTTTGCCAGTCGTTTAATGTCGCCGCCGGGAGGTAATCCATCCGCGCAGTGATGACGCTGACCGTACCGGACACCAGTTCGGCTGGTCGTGCGCGCTTCAGCCCGTGCGCGGCCATGTAATGCATGTCACCATGAAAGCCTGCTGCCAACCACGCTGATAATCCGGCTTCAGCAGACGACAAATCAACGCCTGCGATGCCGATTTGCGAGAATCCCAGTTCACGCGCCCAAGCCTGGATGTGAGCCACCAAGGAAACCCCGTCCGAATGAATGTTTTGAAGCACCCGCCGATTGTAAAAAGTATTGCCTGGCCAGACGAGGCTGCAACGCAATCGTTTGCGAAAGTATTGGCGGCCCATGGCGCTATCAACAACATGACGATTGAGCTGCACGGCGACCTGGGAGCGGGCAAAACAACTTTTGTGCGCCATCTGCTGGCGGCACTGGGCGTTGAGGGCCGTGTAAAAAGCCCCACTTATGCGGTGGTAGAGACCTACCTACTTCCGAGCGGCACAAACGTCTGGCACTTTGATTTTTACCGCTTCAATGACCCGCGCGAATGGGACGAGGCTGGCTTTCGCGACATGTTTGGCAGCCCAGGGCTGAAGCTGGTCGAGTGGCCTGAAAAAGCGGGTGCGTATTTGCCGCAATGCGACTTGAAGCTGGCGATTGACGTGCTGCCAGACGAAACGCGCAGCGTGCAGTTGAGCGCGTTCACCGTGGCTGGTGCGGAGCTGTTGGCATGACGAACGGTGTGAACAGGCGCAGCGCATTGCGATTGGGCGCACTGGTGCTGCTGCTGGGCACGCAGCACATTGCGCGCGGCGCAACAATCGTGGCAGTACGGGCCTGGCCATCTAAAGACTACACCCGCTTGACGATTGAGTCTGATGGCGAAATCAAGGCGCGGCAGTTTTTGCTGGCCGACCCGCCGCGCGTTGCGGTAGACATTGAAGGCATTGAGCTGATTCCGGCGCTGCGTGAGCTGGTGGCAAAAGTTAACCCGGACGACCCCAACATCGCGAGCATTCGTGTGGGGCAAAACGCACCCAATGTGGTGCGGCTGGTGATTGATTTGAAGCGGCAAATCGCACCGCAGGTTTTTAGTCTGGCACCCGTGGCCGCTTACCAACACCGACTGGTGCTGGATTTGTACCCAACACAAATTGCCGACCCACTGGAAGTCCTGATTGCCGAGCGCCTTGCTGAAAAAGCACAGCCCAACCCAACAACATCACCCCCAGCTGTAGACCCCCTCGGCGATTTGATGGCGCGCCAATCGGGAAGGCCCATATCAGCAGCGTCAGCGGCTGCACCAGCACCGAAGCCAAAACCTGGCACGCCACCTGAAAAAGACACAGCAATGGCGCAAAGCGGCAAAACAGACCGATTGGTGATTGTCGCGCTCGACCCCGGCCATGGCGGTGAAGACCCCGGCGCGATAGGCCCGGGCGGCACGCGTGAAAAAGACGTGGTGCTGCAAATTGCGATGCGTCTGCGCGACCGCATCAACCAGCAACCCAATATGCGCGCTTACCTGACGCGCGATGCAGATTTTTTTGTGCCGCTGCACATTCGCGTACAAAAGGCTCGGCGCGTACAGGCCGACCTGTTCATCAGCATTCACGCAGATGCATTTTTTACCGCAAGGCCGCAAGGCGCGAGTGTATTTGCGTTGAGCGACAAAGGCGCGTCCAGCAGCGCCGCACGCTGGATGGCCGACAAAGAAAACTCTGCCGACCTGGTGGGGGGCGTGAATGTCAAGGTCAAAGACGCGCAGGTGCAAAAGGCGCTGCTTGACATGAGCACCACCGCGCAAATCAGCGACAGCCTCAAACTGGGCAGCGCGATGCTGGGTGAAATTGGCGCGGTAGGCAAGCTGCACAAACCACGGGTTGAGCAAGCTGGTTTTGCAGTGCTCAAAGCGCCGGATATTCCGAGCGTGCTGGTTGAAACCGCCTTCATCAGCAACCCCGACGAAGAGGTCAAGCTGGGCAGTGAAGCGTATCAAGTGCAACTGGCTGATGCCATCATGCGCGGCATCACGCGGTATTTTGCACGCAACCCGCCGCTCGCAAGAAATCGGCCACTGTAGGCCCACCCGGCGCGCCGCCTGCGTTACAAATGGCGGCAAATCACACTGTTGGAAGTGGCTTTCTCCTACGCTCCGGCTAGGCTGCAAGTTGTAAATTAAAAGTTCAGTCCATCCGCCGCATTCGCCGTATTTCGGCTGGCTGGCCCAGACAACTTTGTGAAGGACCTCACCATGATTCAGAAATTTATTCTCGTTCCCGCTGTAGCAGCCTTGATGGCTTTGACCGGTTGTGGCACCAGCCCCACCAACCAGCAAGTTGGCACTGGCGTAGGTGCTGTAGTTGGCGGCGTCGCAGGTAATGCTGTGTTTGGCGGCGTGCTGGGCACCGTTGGTGGCGCCGCTGCCGGCGCAGTCATCGGCAACGAAGTCGGCAAGAAAAAATAAGCTTTTTCGAATCCGCACTCAATCGCAGAATCAGACGGGGTAGATCAGTGAGTTGAGTACCATCTCGCTGTCATACACGCAAAGGCGACTGCTAAAAAACAGCATGTCGCCTTTTTTATGGACAACATCAATGTAGCGGCCAACGTTGTACACCTCGCTTACGCTGCCCGGCTTGGTGCGAAACACTGCGTAGTTTGTTTCGGCATGCACCACTTCGCCCTCAACGCCAGTTACCCTGCAAGGGCTAAGAACATGGCGCATGTAATATGGCGCATGAAATATGGTTTGAGTGATGCCGTAAACGCGGTCTTTCATCATCCCCTGGCTCTCAAGCGCTATCAAAGCCAGCGGTAATTTGCGATCAAAGTTTTCACGCGCCTGGATTTTGTAGTTGCCGTTTTCAAGAAAAAACAGCGGCCAGTCGTCAAAGCGCTTGTCGTCCAGTGAAGCCGCGTAGGCAGCATTGAGCTGGTCAAGTTGGTGGTGCAGCAGCATGGATTGCTCTGGCAACATGGCGGTCATACACCCATCACCTTGCGCCAGTACGCGTACATACTGCGAATCAGCGTCTCGGTCACCATGTGCTCAGCGCCACCCGTGCCGGTGCCTCCCAACTCGCACAGCGTGCTACCGCCAATGCCAGCTTGGTTAAAGCCGTTCTGGCTGAACTCAATCACCTCGCCATCATCTGCGCTGACAAATCCCGCCGGGCCGAACAGGTTGGCCTGACGCAAGCGGCGCCGCGTCATCTCGGGCGTATCGTCTGCAAAGCCGAAATGCGTCCAGACAAAATCGAACTCGCCTTCGCCGCGCGGCACGATGTGGCGCGTGCTCAGGGAGTTGACTTGCTGCTGAATGATCAGACTTGGAAACAGCGTGATCATGGTTACGGTTGGCGTAATGGCGCTGCCCGGGCTTGCCGGGTCGTCGATCTTCCACCAAGCCTCGGGCGCTACGTCTAACAGGCGGTCGTCGTGCAGCGTCATGTTTGCTTTAAAACTGGTGACGTTTTCAGTAACTGCAGAGCTTGCCGCTGCCTCGTTGCGGCGTGAAATCATCACGGCATGCCTGCCATGCGCATCCATCACCATGCGGCTTTTTTGGTCGGCACGCCACAAGCCAAAAGTCACAAACCAGGTGTGCAGCAAACCCGGGTGGTACGGGTCCTTGATGTTTTCCATCATCAGCTTCCAGTTGCCCGGAATGCGCTGGCGGTTGTAGCCCAGCAGCGTCAACTTGCGTGCACTGCCGTCCTCTGCTTTGAAAATGCGGTTCATCCAGGGCATGACGTTTGGCCCGAGGTAGTCTTCCAACGCCTCAGTAGCTTCACTGAACGTGGCAAACACCAAGCCATGCAGCACCGCCACGCGCAGCTTGGTCAAGCCATGGTCTTGGATAGCAAACCCTTCGGGCATACCGCCGTTTACCGCATCACCGTCTTTTACGCCGTCTTTGAAAGGCAACCCGGCCAAATCCCCATTGAGTTTGTACGTCCACTGGTGGTAGGGGCACACAAAGCTGCGCGCATTGCCGTGTTGCGTTTGGCAAAAGCGCACGCCCCTGTGGGCGCAGCGGTTTTCCACCACGCGAATTCCGCTGTCGGTCGATCGGTCTTTGGGTGCCACGCGGTCACGCACCATCAACACTTGACGCTCTCCGACATGGCTCAATTTGTAGTCGCCCGTGTTGGGGATTTCAACTTCCAGGCCGACATAACACCAATGCGCCCCATAAAAAATCCTGTTCAGCTCTTGCTGGTAGAGCTGCGCGTCGGTGTAAGCCCAAAAGGGCACACGGCTTGAGCCAGGTTCTTGCCAGCGCGAGGACTCAAGGCTTGAATGCGTCGGTGCGTTCATGGTTTCAAGTGCAGTTGGTACGCCTGAAATCATAAGCTCACTTATTAAACTTGTACAGAGCTGGTAGAGCTGGTGTCGCTAGAGCCCGGTTGCTGTGACGCCGCAAGTTAGTACAAACGTCAGGCTGGATGCCGGGGGAAATGTGTTGATGGTAAAATCTAGATTTTGAAAAGTGCCAATGGTTAGCGGCGCAGGGCAAACCGCCCCGCCGCCACTCACAGCACAAGTTGGGTTGGTGGTGCAGCTTAATCCTGGCGCTGCGGGATCCCTGACAGTAGTACCGCCAGCCGCGCCCGGCCCAAGATTGGCCACCGTGATGGTGTAGCTGGTGGTTTGCCCGGCAGTCAAGGTTGAGCCCGCATTGGTTTTGGAAATCGTCAAGGTCGCGCTTACACAATTCGATGTGGTAGCAAAAGACGTGGTGTTGTTAGCCAAAAGTGATTCCCCAACCCCCGGCGAAATGGCTGCGGTGTTGGTTTTAACGCTTTCGCCAGCGCAGGTAATCAACACCGTTCCTGTCACGATTGGAAAATTAGTTGTTGCCGCGATGGAATAAGCGTTGGCATTTGGCAAAGTACACACCACTGTCGCAGTGCCGCTGCACGCCCAATTGGTGCCCGTAAATGTGTTGGTAGCCAGCACGCCGGTGGGCAAGGTGTCAGTCAGTGTCAAGGGTGAAGAGATCAGCACACTGGCCAACGCATCAGTTGCCTGGGTCGCGGCAAACACCTGATCCGCAATTGCGCGCCCGTTGTTGCGGGGCGTGATGGTGTAGCTATACGTTGTTCCAGCATTGGCGGTGGCTGGCGCGGTTTTGTTAATGCTGATGTCGGGCAACAAACGCACATCTTCAGCTGACGGCCCGGGCACAAGGCCGCTGTAATTAGCGCCGCCAGCATTGGTGGTAGCCGCACCGTTAAAGTTGGCGTACGCGGTGGCGGCGCTGTAGGGCGTGCCGGACCGATTGGCGCTTACCGCTGTGAGCGGCGACAGGGTTCGGGTCGTTGCAGGACGCGTTGGGTCAAGAAAAGTAATGCCCGCGCCGTTGTGGTACGTGCCAACGGTTGCTGTGTCGGGAATGCTGACCCTGAACGTCACTGTGACCACAGCTGGCACGCCACTGCGGAGCGGCGCTACAGAAAACGATGCCCAGGTAGGTGAGTTGGCACCAGCGAGCGGAGCCGCCAGGGGCGTGGCTGCAACAACTTAGGTAGGTGAGGTGGTAATGCTGGCTGAGGTTTCTGCCCCCGAAGAAAGAACGCCAGCGGCCAAGGGTCGGGCCGGTGAATACGCGTCAGTGGGTGCGGGTGCGGGTGCTGCCAAAGTCCACCCCGGCAGCAACGACGTGTCGAGCAGATTGACAAACCGTGCCCCGCCACCACTGTTGCTAATGGCAATGAAGTAGTCGGCAGTGGCATGGAAGAAGCAAACCCTAATTTGCCTACTTTGATGGCCTGCCAGCCTTCCAGGCGCCATAAATCACCAACAAACCCGGAATCAAAATCATCGCCCAGATGATTTTCTCCAAATTGGCTTTGACAACAGGAATGTTGCCGAACAAATAGCCTGCGGTGATGATGCCGCCTACCCAAATCGCGCCGCCGACCACGTTGTAAAAAGTGAATTTGCTGCGGTTCATTTCAGACACGCCGGCTACAAATGGCGCGAAGGTGCGCAAAAAAGGGGCGAACCGCGCCAGCACCACCGTAATGCCGCCGTAACGCTCGTAAAACGCATGCGACCTGTCAAAAGCGTTTTTGTTAAACCATTTCGAGTTGGGCCAGCCAAACACCTTGGGGCCAAGATGCCGCCCAATGCTGTAGTTGCACTGGTCGCCCAGCACTGCGGCCACAAACATCACGCCAACTGCCACCGGAAAACTCAGCAGCCCCACGCCGCACAGCGTGCCCACAACAAACAGCAGCGAGTCGCCGGGTAAAAACGGCATTACCACCACGCCAGTTTCAACAAAAATGATCAAAAACAGCAGCGCGTACACCCAAGCGCCGTAACTGGTCACAAAGGCCTGCAGGTGCTTGTCGATGTTGACGATGAAGTCGATTAAAAACGCAATGATTTCCATGCGCGTATTTTGACAGGTGCGTGCCGGGGTCTTTGGCGCATAGCCCGTAAAATTAAGCCCGATGCTTTTGCCAAACCGACGCCCAATACGCGAACTGCCCGACGAACTGATCAGCCAGATCGCTGCCGGTGAAGTGGTTGAACGCCCTGCCTCGGTGGTACGTGAGCTGGTAGACAACGCGCTGGACGCAGGCGCTACCGCCATCACGGTGCGGCTGCTGGCAGGCGGCGTGCGCTTGATTTCAGTGGAAGACGATGGCTCGGGCATTCCGCGTGAGGAGCTGCCGATTGCGCTGCGCCGCCACGCAACCAGCAAAATTGGCTCATTGCAAGACCTTGAATCGGTGGCAACGATGGGTTTCAGGGGTGAAGCGCTTGCGGCTATTGCATCGATTGCCGACATGAGCATTACGTCTCGCACCGCAACGAGCGAGCACGCCTGGACATTGGCTGGCAGCACGGGCGAGTTGCAGCCCGCCGCGCGTGCGCAAGGCACCACAGTTGAAGTGCGCGAGCTTTTTTACGCCACGCCTGCCCGCCGCAAATTTTTAAAAACCGACGCCACTGAACTGGCCCACTGTATTGAAGCGGTACGCCGCCACGCGCTGGTGCGGCCCGACGTGGCTTTCGCCATCTGGTACGAAGGCAAGCTGGCCGAGCAGTGGCGCGCCTGCGTGGGTGACGACGCGCAAAGCCAGCGCCTGGCAAGCGTGCTGGGGCAAGAGTTTGTTGCGCAATCGGTGCTGGTGGACTACCAAAGCACCGCCGTGCGCGCCGACGGCACGCCGCTGGTGCGCATACGTGGCCGTGCAGGTGTACCTGATGCAGCACGCTCGCGACCTGATCAGCAGTTTGCCTACGTCAATGGCCGCTATGTGCGCGACAAGGTCATCACCCACGCCGCCCGCTCGGCATACGAAGACATGCTGCACGGCCACCGCCAGCCGGTGTATGCGCTGTACGTTGACATTGACCCGCGCCGCGTCGATGTGAATGTGCACCCAACCAAAATCGAGGTGCGCTTCAGGGACAGCCGTGAAGTACACAGCGCGGTGCGCCATGCTGCAGACAACGCGCTGAGCCTGCCGCGTTCGGCACAGGCGGGCGACCCGTCGCCAGCCCCAAAATATCAGTCAAATACGGTTTTTGCGCCAGAAATACGGGCGCAAGCAGCTATTAATTATGTAGCACATGAAGTCCGGCACGTTTCAGACTTTGAAGCGATGTGGCCGCAACCGCAAGCCACTGCACAGCCGACCAGCAGAGCACATGAGCCAGCCAGCCAGTGGCCGCTGGGCCGGGCGATTGCCCAGCTTCAAAACATCTACATACTGGCTGAAAACACGCACGGCTTGATCGTTGTCGACATGCACGCCGCCCATGAGCGCATTGTTTACGAGCGCCTGAAAACGCAAATGGAATCCGCCAAGCTGCAAAGCCAGCCGCTGTTGATACCCGCCACCTTCGCGGCCAGCCCGCAAGAAGTGGCAACCGCCGAAGCCATGCGCGACACACTTGCAACGCTGGGCCTGGACATCACGCCGTTTTCACCTAAAACGCTGGCCGTGCGGGCCGTGCCCACATCGCTGGCGCAGGGCAACGCTGTGGAACTCGCCCAAAGCGTGCTGGCCGAGCTGGCGCTGCATGACGCCAGCACCGTGATCGAGCGTGCGCAAAATGAATTGCTGTCCAGCATGGCGTGCCACGGCGCGGTGCGGGCCAACCGCAAGCTGACCCTTGAAGAGATGAACGCGCTGCTGCGGCAAATGGAAGCCACCGATCGCTCAGACCAGTGCAACCACGGCCGCCCGACCTGGCGGCAAATCAGCGTCAAAGAACTTGACGCACTCTTTATGCGCGGGCGCTGAACTTTTGCAGACCTGCCCAGCTCTACTGGCATCATGAAAAAAATTCGATTACTCATCGCCGTACTTCTTGCTACTGCACTATTTGCCGGTTGCGCCACGCTCGATGAAAAGCAGCGAGCGTGGATTTTCCAGCCCAGCGACCGCACTTGGGGTGGCGGCTTGGCGGCGGCTGAGGGCATGCAGGATGTGTGGATTCCTTTGCCTTCAGCCAAAGGCGAAAAAACCGCTGACAACGCTGCCGCCAGGTTGCACGGCCTGTGGCTGCCTGCCAGCAAACCCGCTGCCCCGGTACTTTTGTACTTGCACGGCGCACGTTTTAACGTCACCGGGTCTGCGCCGCGCATTCGCCGCATGCAGGAGCTGGGCTTTTCAGTGCTGGCCATTGACTACCGGGGTTTTGGCAAAAGCAGCCCGGGCCTGCCATCAGAAGCCACCGCCTACGAAGACGCTAGAGCCGCGTGGGACTGGCTTGGCAAACAGTACCCTAGTCAGCCGCGCTATATTTTCGGACATTCACTGGGCGGCCCGATTGCGATCCATTTGGCATCCGAAGTGCTTGACGAAAGCGGAACGCTGGTTGAAGGCACGTTCACCTCAATTGCAGAGGTGGTGGGCACCTCGAAATGGGGCTGGGTACCGTTGTCTTTCCTCATCACGCAGCGCTTTGAGGCAGTTAAAAAAGTCGCTCAAACGGGCTCGCCGCTGCTGGTGGTGCACGGCGCTGAAGACCAGCTAATTGCGCCTGCTCTGGGCCGCAAGTTGTTTGACGCTGCCGTTGAGCCAAAAATGTTTGTGCTGGTGGAAGGCGGCTCCCACCACAACACCAACCAAGTCGGCTTACCGCAATACCGCGAGGCGCTGGCCAAACTCTTTGCCTTGAAATAAGCAGCTTTTAGTCCGCGCGTTTTTTAGACTCACAAAAACTTGCATGAGCGAGCCGGGTTAAGCTCGTTCATTCGCATTTTTCGTTCGCCCGACTTTGTCAACATCCCTTCTACAAGCAACTGCAAGCCGCCCGATGCCGCAAGGGCTGGTTGTGCTGGTCTTGGCGTTGCTGCTGGGCATTCAGCCCGTCACCACCGATTTATATCTGCCCGCCCTGCCCGCTTTGACCGCCGGTTTTGGCGCCAGCATGGCGCAGGCACAACTGACGCTCAGCGCGCTGCTGCTGGCGTTTGGTTGCTCCCAATTGTTGTGGGGGCCGCTGTCTGACCGCTTTGGCAGGCGGCCCATTTTGCTGTGGGGGCTGACCGCTTACGTCGCAGCGTCTGTGGGCGCAACACTGGCGCAAACGATGGATCTACTGGTGGCATGGCGCGTTGTGCAAGGCGTGGCAATGGGCGCGGTTGTGGTGTGCGCACGCGCCATTGTGCGTGACCTGTATGAACCCGCCGAAGGCGCAAGGGTCATGTCCAAAGGCTTGACGGGCCTGGGCGTGCTCGCCTGCTTGAGCGCGCCAGTCGGCGGTGTCATTGCCTGGAGTTTTGGATGGCGCTATGCGCTGTTTGCGCTGGCGGTTTTTGGCTGCCTGGCGCTTGCGCTCATCTTGCTACGGTTCCAGGAAACAGTTGCCATAAAAAACCCATCCGCTTTGCGGCCTGCAACCATGCTCACCGTCTGGCGCAGCATTTTGGCCAATCCCACTTTTTTAGCCTATTCCGCTTTGTCGGCAACCTCCTACGGCGGCCTGTTCACATTTTTGGCGACGTCCTCTTTCGTGTTTATCCAGGTGTTGGGTTTGAGCAATACCGCTTACGGTGGGTTGATGTTTATCAACTCGCTTTTTTATATATTCGGCACCTTTTTATGCCGCCGCTGGTTGCACCGGTCTGGGGTACAAAAGGCGGTCGCGCTGGCTGCAGTTTTTACCTTGGCTGGTGGCACCGGGATGGGGGTTCTGGCGTATCTTGGCGTTGTCAGTGTGTGGGCCATCATGGTGCCGCAGGTTCTTTTTATGGTGGGCCACGGCATCCACCAGCCATGCAGCCAAAGCGGTGCGGTTGGGCCATTTCCAAAGTCTGCGGGTGCGGCGTCCGCTTTGAATGGCTTTGTGATGATGCTGGTGGCGTTTGCAATCGGCGCATATCTGGGATCGCACATGGACGGCACCGTCAGGCCACTGGCGTACGGCGTGTGGTTTTGGAGCGTTGCTATTGCGCTGGTGGCCTGGACGCTGGTGCGCCAATACGGCGGCCAGACCAAATTGCCCAACGCCGCAGCCATGGTCAAGCCATGAATATAAGCACGCAAACACCGGTTGTCTGCCTCGCAGGGCCCACGGCAGCAGGAAAAACCGCAGCAGCACTCGCCATCGCGGCGCAACACGATGTTGAAATTATCAGTGTCGATTCGGCCCTCGTTTACCGGGCAATGAACATCGGAACCGCCAAACCAACTGCAGATGAGCTGCTGGCAGCGCCGCACCACCTGATTGATATTCGCGACCCACTGCATGCCTACAGCGCCGCTGAGTTTGTAGAAGATGCCGAACGTTTGATTGGGGACATCACTGCTCGTGGAAAACTGCCGCTGCTGGTCGGCGGCACCATGCTGTACTTCAAAGCGCTGTTTGATGGGTTGGACGACATGCCCAAGGCCGACGCGAATGTGCGCGAAGAAATAGCCAGCCAAGCTGCGCAAAAAGGGTGGCCAGCATTGCATGCGGAGCTGGCACTGGTAGATGCAGCGACCGCCGCACGCCTTGCGCCCAACGACTCGCAGCGCATCTCACGCGCGCTGGAGATATACAAAATTTCGGGCCAGCCGATGTCGTTCTTTCACAGTCAAAATACACCCAAAAGCATAGCTACTCGCGCCCACGAAATAAGCGCTACAGCGCTAATAAGCCTGGAACCCGATGCCAGAAGCTGGTTGCACCAGCGCATCGTCCAGCGCTTTGACGCGATGCTGGCTGCCGGTTTTATGGATGAAGTCAAGGCACTCTACGCCAGAGGCGACTTGCATGCAGATTTGCCGTCGATGCGCTGCGTTGGTTACCGCCAGGCGCTTGATGTGCTGCGCGGGTTATCGCCTGAATCTGAGCTGCGCGACAAAGGTATTTTTGCGACCCGGCAGTTGGCCAAGCGGCAAATCACCTGGCTGCGCTCGATGCCCGAGCGCAGCATCGTGGCCTGCGATGGGCCTGACGCGATCGCGCGCGTGCTGCAGCTTGTGAAAGAAAAAGTGTGAACACCTTAACCATCGATCAATTGAGTAAGCGCTACGGCAACACGGCCGTGTTCTCAAACGTCACCCTCAGCGTTGCGCCAGGGGAGTTTGTCGCCATCGTCGGTGAATCAGGTGTGGGCAAGTCCACTCTGCTCAATTGCATGGCCGGGCTGGACAGCTGGGACAACGGTAGCGTTGCTTTAAGCGGCACTGACCTGGGCACCTTGAGCGACGACGCCAGAGCCCTGCTGCGCAGGCAGCACGTGGGTTTTGTGTTCCAGGCGTTTCATGTGTTGCCGCATCTGGACGTAGCGCAAAACGTTGGCTTGCCCTTGATGCTGCTCGGCAAACCGGACCCTCAGGCGGTTGCCAGCATGCTTGCTGCCGTCGGGCTGGAAGGTTTGGGCGCGCGGCTGCCGCAGCAGCTCAGTGGCGGGCAGCTGCAGCGCGTGGCGATTGCGCGTGCGCTGATCCATCGCCCCGGCCTGCTACTGGCCGACGAGCCCACTGGCAACCTTGACCCCACCACCGCCGCCAAGGTGCTGGACGCGCTGATGGCGCAAACCCGGCAGCACGGCGCCGCGCTGGTGCTGGTCACACATTCAGAAGCCGCAGCCGCCAGGGCCGACCGCGTGCTGCATTTAAGCAGCGATGGCATACGTGATTAGTCCACCCGCCAAGCCCGGCGGGCTGCTTGGCCCATTGCTGCGCCAACTGTCGTGGCGCGAGCTGCTGCACCACCCCTGGCGCAACGCGGCTGCGGCGGTGGCCGTGATGCTCGGCGTGGCGCTGGCGTTTTCAACGCACCTGATCAATGCATCGGCTTTAAGCGAGTTTTCAAGCGCCACGCGCGCCGTCAGCGGCCAAAGTGACCTAGAACTGCGGGCGGTGCGAAGCAGTTTTAATGAAGCTGTTTTTGAACGCGTGGCCAACCACCCTGGCGTTTCAGTCGCCAGCCCGGTACTTGAGTTGAGCAGCTACGCCATCACGGCAACTGGCAAACGGGTGGCGCTGCGTATCGTCGGCGTCGATGCATTGGTGGTGGCGCAAATCGCACCCAGCCTCATGCCGGTGCCTGAAAAGATGGGTAGCGGCAACCGTTTTGCACTTTTTACGCCTGGCACGGTTTTTTTAAATCCTGCGGCGCGCGCGGCATTGGGCGCGGGGTCGGGCGACAGCTTCAAGCTGCAAAGCGGCCTGCAATTAATTAGCGTGACGGCAGCAGGTAGCGTGGCAGCCGGCGGCGCAGCGCTGGCAGTGATGGACATTGCTGCGGCGCAAGAGCTGTTTGACAAGCGCGGCCAACTGTCGCGCATCGACCTGCGCTTAGGGCCAGGTGCAGACCGCGCGGCTTTGGTCGCAGCCTTCAAACTGCCGCCAGACATCACCGCCGCCGAGCCGGCCGACGCGGCTGAACGGGTCAGCAACCTGTCGCGCGCTTACCGGGTGAACTTGACGGTGCTGGCGCTGGTTGCGCTTTTTACAGGCGCGTTTTTAGTCTTTTCAGTGCTTTCGCTAAGCGTTGCCAAACGCGCGCAGCAATTTGCGCTGCTCGGCGTATTGGGCCTGACCGGGCGCGAGCGATTGACGCTGGTGATGGCCGAATCAGCCCTGCTGGGCGTGGTGGGCAGCGGGCTGGGCCTGGCGCTCGGCACTGCATTGGCCGCGCTGGCGCTGCGCGTGCTGGGCGGTGACTTGGGCGGTGGCTATTTCGCGGGTGGTGCCCCAACACTGCAGTTCAGCTTTGGCGCTGCAGCGGCCTACGGCGCACTGGGTGTGGCGGCTGCCTGCGTTGGTGGCTGGTGGCCCGCACGCGCAGCGCAAAAACTGGCACCTGCGCAAACCCTCAAGGGCTTGGGGGCCGCCGCTATCCAGGGCAAAAGCCACTGGCTCAGCTTTGCTCTGATTGCGGCAGGTGCCTTGCTGGCCTATTTGCCGCCCATCGCCGGCATACCGCTGGCAGCTTACGCATCAGTGGCCCTGCTGCTGGTGGGCGGCATCACTGCGCTGCCGTATTTGATTGCGCTGCTGTACGACGCACTCAGCCCGTTCGTTGCCAACGCATTGCTGCCCATGTTGGCAGTAGAGCGTGCACGGCGTGTGCGCGAAAGCGCTGCAGTAGCGGTCAGCGGCGTGGTGGCGTCACTCAGTTTGGCGGTCGCGCTCACAGTGATGGTCGCCAGCTTTCGCACGTCGGTTACGCAGTGGCTTGACGTGATTTTGCCAGCCGACTTGTATGCACGAACGGCATCCGCATCCACCAGCGGCGGCGCGGGTGAAGCCGTGTATTTAACGCCTGACTTTGTCGCAGCCATCACCGCTGTACCGGGCATTGCACGCGTTGGCACGCTGCGCACCACACAGGTGGTGCTTGACCCCAAGGCACCGGCTGTAGCGCTGATTGCGCGTGACATCGGCGATGCGGCAAAAACCTTCCCCATGGTGGGGGATGTGCTGCCAGTGCCAAAGGGGCAAATCGGCATTTACGTGAGTGAGGCCATGGTGGACTTGTACGGCGCGCGGCTTGGCTCCATATTTGTCCCATTTTCAAAGCCTTTTAGTGCTGTAGCCCAAGAAATACGGGTGCAAGCAGCTTCTGATTTAATAGCAAACAACCCAGCACCCGGAATCGGCGCAAACCCGCAGTTTTACGTGGCGGGCATCTGGCGCGACTATTCCCGCCAGTTTGGCGCGGTGGCCATTGACAGCGCCGACTTCGTGCGGCTGACGGGCGACACCCGCATCAGCGACCTGGCACTGTGGCTGCAGCCAGGCGCAAAAAGCGGCGATGTTGAAAGCGCAGTGCGCGCCGCCGCCGACAGGCAGGCTGGCGCTGGCGCATTGATTGAATTTGCATTGACCAGCCAAATACGCGCAATTTCGCTCAAAATTTTTGACCGAAGCTTTGCCGTGACGTACTGGCTGCAAGGTGTGGCCATTGCGATTGGTTTGTTTGGCGTGGCCGCAAGCTTCAGTGCGCAAGTGCTGGCCCGCCGCAAGGAGTTTGGTCTGCTGGTGCACCTCGGACTGACACGCCGCCAGATTTTGGCGGTGGTGGCTGGGGAAGGTGCGGCGTGGACATTGATCGGCAGCGTGGCAGGTTTGGGGCTGGGCCTGGCGGTGTCGCTGGTGCTGGTGCATGTGGTTAACCCGCAGAGCTTTCACTGGACGATGGACCTGGTGTTGCCTTGGCTGCGCCTGATTGGCCTGTGCGCTGCAGTGGTGGTGGCGGGCACCCTGACAGCCTGGCTGGCGGGACGCGCGGCTGCCAGTAAAGACGCCGTGCTTGCAGTGAAAGAAGACTGGTGACACATGAAGACCCAAAACGGTCCTGATCAGGCCTGCGTAGAACCTTCGCCCTGCTGGCGTAATGCCTGCACTTTCATTTGCTCACCATTGTCATGGTGCTGACGCGTAAAAGTCATCAATTTAAAGCTTTCCAAGCCTAATATGGCCGGGACTGTGGGCGTTGGTGTCAGCGCCAATCTCGAAGCGACAGATTTCCCTGTTTCTCCCCCTGTTTGTTTGACCAAGGAGGATTTCACCATGTCACTGGCTCATCACCATCCTGTACCCGTCTACCGTATCGAAAGCCGCGACCCGCTGCTTGGGCACTTGTTGCCTACCCAGCAACGCAAAACCTTGTTTGGCAACTGCTCGCTGGCGGTGGCAGTTGCAGTCAAAAGCGTGGACGACCCAACACGCCAGCAAGTGCGCGTGGTGCACGTGCCCACTGGAGAGGTCATTTTTGAGACGAAGCCCGCCCCGCTGAATTAACGCGGCAAGGGCGGCGCCCATCGCGCGGGCTCTTGCTGCGAGAATTGCGCATGACCAACGCGCACATTGAAAAAACCCACCAGGACGCATGGCTGAATGCGGCCATCGCCAAAGTTGAAGCCGATTACCAGAGAAGCGCCGATACGCATCTGATTGCGCTGCCTCTGCCCGCATTTGCTGCGCGCGGAATTGATTTTTACCTCAAAGACGAGTCGACCCACCCAACGGGCAGCTTGAAGCACCGCTTGGCACGCTCGCTTTTTTTATACGCTTTGTGCAATGGCTTGATCCATTCCACATCAACGATTGTTGAAGCGTCCAGCGGCTCCACCGCCGTGAGTGAAGCGTACTTTGCGCGGCTGCTGGGCCTGCCGTTTATTGCGGTGATGCCGCGCAGCACGTCGCCAGAAAAAATCGCACAAATTGAGCTGTACGGCGGGCGCTGCCACCTGGTCGATGGCGCAGCGCTGGTCTATGACGCTGCCAAAGACATCGCCGTGCAAACTGGCGGCCACTACATGGACCAGTTCACCTATGCCGAGCGCGCCACCGACTGGCGCGGCAACAACAACATTGCCGAAAGCATGTTCAGCCAAATGCAGCGTGAACGCTTTGTGGTGCCGCGCTGGATTGTGGTGGGCGCGGGCACAGGCGGCACCAGCGCAACGGTGGGCCGCTACATCAGGTACCAACGCCACCACGGACCGGGGTGCATGCTGGCCGTTGCGGACCCGGTCGGCTCGGTGTTCAGCGAATACCACCGCACCGGCGACACTGCGCTAACGGGGGCAGGCTCGCGCATTGAGGGCATTGGCCGCCCGCGCGTGGAGGCCAGCTTTATTCGCAGTGTGATTGACCGCATGGTCGAGGTAGGCAATGCCGATTCGGTTGCTGCGATGCAGGCGTTGACCCAGTTGCTGGGCCGCCGCGTTGGGCCGTCGACCGGCACCAACTTCTGGGCAATGCTGACACTGGCTCAAGAAATGCTGGCGCGCGGCGAGCAAGGCTCTATCTTGTCGCTGCTGTGCGATTCGGGCGAGCGGTATCTGGTGAACTACCACGACGAAGATTGGGTAACAAACAACGTTGGCTGTTGCCGGGCAGCACAGCTCAACGTTGCGCAGCAAATGCAGCCATTGCAGCCACTGCAGCCATCCCAGCCATGACGCCACGCATCAATTCACTGCGGCGTGCGATGTTGCTCAGCGGCGCAGCAGCGCTAACGCCCTGGGCAAAAACCGCAAACGCCCTGCCCCCTAAAACGCTGGTCTTCCCGCGAGACCGCGGCGCGCACAACGACTTTAATACCGAATGGTGGTACATCACCGGACAAGTTGCGGCGGGCGCGCGGCAGTTTGGATTTCAGCTCACGTTTTTTCGATCACGCATTGGAAGTACGCAGGCTTTGACGTCAAAGTTTGCTGCCAAACAGCTTATCTTTGCGCATGCTGCGGTGACGGATGTTGAAGGAAAAAAACTCCACCACGACCAGCGCATTGCACGCGAGGGCTTTGGCGTGGCAAGCGCAAGCGAGCAAGACATGGCGCTCAAGCTGCGCGAATGGACGCTCAAAGCAGATGGGAAAAATTACACCGCCAACTTGAGTGCGCAAGACTTTGGCCTGCAACTGCAATTTACTGAAACCCAAACTGTGCTGCTGCAGGGCGCGCAAGGCTTGTCGCGCAAAGGCCCGTTGCCGGCTCAGGCCAGTTATTACTACAGCCAGCCACACCTGGCCACTACTGGCAAGCTGCGGGTGCAAGGCAAAACCTTTGACGTAACCGGCACGGCTTGGCTTGACCACGAATGGAGCCAGGAGATCTTGGCCTCCGGCGTGGTCGGTTGGGACTGGATAGGCATGAACCTGCTGGACGGCAGCGCACTGACCGCATTCAGGTTGCGCAGTAAAGACGGCGAAGCAGTATGGGACGGCGGCTCGTTCAGATCCGCCGACAAAAGCCTGTATGTTTTCAGCAGGGGCGAAGTGGTTTTCAAGCCCACCCGCCAATGGAAAAGCCCGCTCACGCAAATCACCTATCCCATTGAATGGATCGTTCGCACTCCGGCAGATTTTTATACCGTCAAGGCAGTGATTGACAACCAGGAGCTGGACAGCAGGCAGTCAACAGGCTCCATTTATTGGGAAGGCTTGAGCGAGCTCTTCAACAGCAACGGCGCAAAAGTAGGAAGTGGCTATTTAGAGATGACCGGCTACGGACAACCGCTGCGGATGTGAGCTTGCGCAATCGTTGTTCAGCGCTTGCTGTTTGACCCGTCAGCATCGCAAAGCACAAACTTCCGAAGTTATTTTGCTATAAATAAAAAATCTGCTCGCGCCCGTATTCATTGCGCTGCAGGCACTTTCTTCATATAAATCCTGCCCTTTTATGTGTCTGCGCTGCGCTTTGAAACAGTTCGACCAATAAAGCGGGCAGATGTAGGCAACAGCGACGACTGCGACAACCCCGGCAACTTCAAACGCGTTCTGGCCACCAGCAAAGCCTCAAGACCCACCGTCTCACGCGCCAACCCTGCCGGAATGTCCGGGTAAAACGCGATGTACTCGGCGTTATGCACAGAGTGCGTCAGCTGGCGATGAAAAAAGATCCACACCAGAATTTGATTAGGTTTGGAAAGGGTTGGCTTTTGTGTAGGTTAGCCAGGAGAAATTGAAATCCGACTCTGCCACGCCTGAAAGCGCTAAACGATATGGCTTTTAAATCCTCAATACCGCCGCCAGCGCGTTTCGCGGCCCAACTGCTGGCAGGCTGGCCACAGCCCTAGAATCAAGCCCTATGACTTCTGAACGCGCGAAAGCCAAATCGCCCAAATCCCTTTCTGGCCTGACCCCTTTTTTGCGCCCCTACTCCGCGCGCATTGCACTGGCAGTTTTTTTCTTGCTGGCGGCGGCCATTGCCACGCTGGCCTTTCCAATTGCGCTGCGCAGTTTGATTGACGGTGGGCTGATCACTAGCGGCACCACAGCGGCTGACAAAGGCATGCAGATCGTGGCGCTGCGCAACCACTTTTTTGAATTGTTCGGTGTGGCCGCTGCGTTGGGCCTGTTTTCAGCCGGGCGCTTTTATATGGTCAGCTGGCTGGGTGAACGCGTTACCGCCGACCTGCGCAATGCGGTGTACGGCCATGTGCTCAAGCAAAGCCCCGAGTTTTTTGAAACCACACAAACTGGCGAGGTGCTGAGCCGCCTGACGGGCGACACCACCCTGGTGCAAACCGTGGTGGGCTCGTCTTTAAGCATGGGCCTGCGCAACCTGGTGATGGGTATTGGCGCGATTGGTATGCTGGTCTACACCAACCCGTATTTGATGTTGCAAATCGCGGCTGGTTTGGCGATTGTTGTTGTGCCGTCGGTGATTTTTGGCAGGCGTGTGCGCAAGCTATCGCGTGCCAGCCAAGACCGCGTTGCCGACTCCAGCGCCATTGCGGCTGAAGTGCTCAACGCCATTCCTATCGTGCAGAGCTACGCCGCCGAAGGGCGCGAAGCAGAGCGGTTCAACACCTCATCGACCAACGCTTTTAACGTGGCGATTCGCCGCTCAAAAGCGCGAACCGTGCTGGTGGCCTTCATCATCATCGCAACGTCGGCTGGACTACTCTGGGGCCTGTACCAGGGCACGCAAGCGGTGATGAGCGGTGCCATCACTGCTGGCCACCTGGGCCAAACGGTGGTGTACGTGATTATTTTGGCCAGCGCATCAGCCGTGCTGGGCGAAACCTATGGCGACCTTCTGCGTGCGGCGGGCGCTACCGAGCGGCTGATGGAGCTGCTGGAAACCACTTCACCAATTACTTCACCTTTAAATCCGACTCCAGCGCCCCTAATACAGGCGGGAAGCGCTATTAAATTTGAATCAATCAACTTTAACTATCCATCACGGCCATTGCAAGCGGCGCTTACCGATTTCAGCATGAGCGTTGCGCCGGGTGAAACTGTTGCGATTGTTGGCCCAAGTGGAGCAGGCAAAAGCACGGTGTTTCAGTTGCTGCTGCGTTTTTATGACCCCAACTCGGGGCGTATTGAACTGGACGGTATCGCCACCAAAGACATGGCTTTGTCAGACTTGCGCAGGCGCGTGGGAATCGTGCCGCAAGATGCGGTGATTTTTTCAACCAGCGCGCTTGAAAACATCCGCTACGGCAAGCCAGAAGCGACCGACGATGAAGTCAAAAGCGCTGCCAAAGCCGCATTTGCGGACGAGTTCATTTTGAAGCTGCCCGAAGGCTACGACACCTTTCTGGGCGAGCGCGGCGTTCGCCTTTCGGGCGGCCAGCGCCAGCGCATCGCTATTGCGCGCGCCATGCTGAAAAACTCGCCGCTTCTGCTGCTGGACGAAGCCACCAGCGCACTTGATGCCGAAAGCGAACGCATGGTGCAAGCCGCGCTTGAATCGGCCATGAAGGGGCGCACCACGCTGGTCGTGGCCCACCGCCTGGCCACCGTTCAACAAGCTGACCGGATTTTGGTGCTGGACCACGGCAAGCTGGTGGAACTTGGCACGCACACCGAGCTGGTTGCGCGCGGCGGTGTGTATGCGCGGCTTGCGGCGCTGCAGTTCACCAGCTGAGGGTGCTTTTTGAAATCTATGCGTTTTTTGCATGTTCTGACTTCAACCCGGCCTTAGACATTTAGCGGGCAAGCTTCTACAGTCAGGACTTCTTCGCCAGATTTCCTCAAGGAGTGATATGTCCGCTGCCCCACAATCTCAATCGCCTGCCGCGCCGGGCACCCACTTGCTGCCGTCTTACCTCGACCCCAGCAACCTAGGGCCGTGGGGCAACTATTTGCAGCAGGTTGACCGCGTCATTCCGCACCTGGGCAACCTGGCGCGCTGGGCTGAAACGCTCAAGCGCCCGAAGCGGATTTTGATTGTGGACGTGCCCATTCACATGGACGATGGTACGGTGGCGCACTTTGAAGGCTACCGTGTGCAGCACAACGTGTCGCGCGGGCCAGGCAAGGGTGGCGTGCGTTTTCACCAGGACGTCACGCTGTCTGAAGTGATGGCGCTTTCGGCCTGGATGTCGGTAAAGAATGCAGCGGTAAACGTGCCGTACGGCGGTGCAAAAGGCGGGATACGTGTCGACCCAAAAAAGCTTTCACGCGGTGAGCTGGAGCGGATGACGCGCCGCTACACCAGCGAGATCGGCATCATCATCGGCCCAAACAAAGACATCCCCGCGCCCGACGTCAACACCAACGAGCAAATCATGGCGTGGATGATGGACACCTATTCGATGAACACCGGCTCTACCGCCACCGGCGTTGTCACTGGCAAGCCGGTGGACTTAGGCGGCTCGCTGGGCCGGCGCGAAGCCACAGGGCGCGGCGTGTACACCGTTGGCTGCGAAGCAGCGCAGCACATCGGGCTGGAGATAAAAGGCGCACGCATTGCCGTGCAAGGCTTCGGCAACGTCGGGGGCGTGGCGGGCAAATTGTTTGCCGAGGCGGGCGCACGCGTGGTGGCGGTGCAAGACCATACCGGAACGATCTACAAAGAGGCGGGGTTTAACGTGCCCGCGCTGCTGGAGCATGTTGCAGAGCACGGCGGAGTTGGCGGCTTCGGCAAAGCGGAAGCGGTTGACAACGACAGCTTTTGGGACGTGGAGTGCGATATCTTGATACCCGCAGCGCTGGAACAGCAAATCACTGCCGCAAACGCAGGCCGCATCAAAGCCCGCATGGTGATTGAAGGCGCCAACGGCCCGACGACGCCTGCCGCCGACGATATTTTGCAGTCCCGCAACGTTCTGGTATTGCCAGATGTGATCGCCAATGCGGGCGGCGTGACGGTGAGTTACTTTGAATGGGTACAGGACTTTTCAAGCTTCTTCTGGGACGAAGATGAGATCAACGCGCGGCTGGTCAAAATCATGAAGCACGCATTTGCGGGGGTGTGGGCGGTGTCTCAAGACCAAAAAGTCAGTTTGAGAACAGCCACTTTCATTGTGGCCTGCAAGCGGATTTTGCACACGCGTGAGCTGCGCGGCTTGTACCCTTGACGGAATGTGCTTCAGGCCTTGACAACCTGAACTGGCTGCTCAATTCATAGTAAAAACAGCCTCTAGCGCAATGAATACGGGCGCAAAAAGCTACAATTTATATAGCACCCGGCTACTGCAGCGTTTCTTTTAGCGCTGCTGGCATGGGCAGTGGCATTACTTCGATGCCTTCTTCCAGCAGCTCAATGGCTTCACGCTGCGTGGTTTGGCCACGAATGCTGCGCGGTTCGACTTCGCCGTAGTGCATGGCTCTTGCTTGGTGGGCAAAGCGGTCGCCGACGTCCTCGGTATTGGCAACCACATGCCGCAGCGCCTTTAAAAAAAGCGCTTGCTGCTCCGGGCTGCCTTTGCCGTCACGGGACACCACCATTTCTGCGCTGCCTGGTTCAGCTGGGGCCGGATGCGCTGCTGAACCTGATGCGTCAGAATCCACCGCGGTTACTGCAGGGGCAACATGCCCGCCGAAATTAAGCCGGGGTGCGCTGGGCATCTTGACCACTGCACTGTCGTTGCAAAGAGGGCACTGAACGAGGCTGCGCTGTAGCTGCGACTGAAAGTCGTTTTCGGATGCGAACCAGCCTTCAAAAGAATGCTGCTGCGCGCACTGAAGGTTCAAAACTTTCATAGGGGCTGGCTTTTTAACCGGGACAAGCGCAGCTTGTTAAGTGCCGAGAGTTTTAACAATACTCTGGATGGACTGCGCACAAAGCGTCATCAGGCCGCCCGGCAGTATGCCCAAAATCAAGATAGCCGCACCATTGATGGTCAGCACAACGCGTGCATCGACAGGTGCAGAAATCGGCTCCACGTTGCCGTGGGGCGCATCAAAGTACATCACTTTGATAATGCGCAGGTAGTAAAACGCACCGACCAGCGACATCAGTACCGCAAATACTGCAAGTAACAAGTAGCTGGTTTGCTGCGATGAGATCAACGCCTGCAGCACCGAGAGCTTGGCATAAAACCCAACCAGTGGCGGAAGTCCGGCCAGTGACAACATAGCCACCGCCATAACGCCGGCGTACAGCGGGCTGCGCTGGTTCAGCCCGGCCAGGTCAGAAATTTCTTCAGACTCATGGCCAGCGCGCGCCAGCAGCATGATGATTCCGAAAGCGGCAAGCGTGGTCAGCACATAAGTCACTGCATAAAACATGGCGGCGCTGTAAGCAGACTCGGCATTGAGCTGGTTGCCATTGACAACGCCTGACAGCATGCCCAAAAGCAGGAAACCCATCTGCGAAATAGTTGAAAAAGCCAGCATGCGCTTCAGGTTGGTTTGCGCAATAGCGGCGAGGTTGCCGATCAGCAAGGAGCCAATCGCCAAAATAGCCAGCATTTGCTGCCAGTCAAAAGCCAGCGGCAACAGGCCTTCTACCAACAACCGCAGGCAAATCGCGAAGGCTGCCAGCTGCGGCGCGCCGCCAATCAAAAGGGTGACGGCGGTTGGCGCGCCCTGATACACGTCCGGCAGCCACATGTGAAACGGTACGGCGCCAAGCTTGAATGCCAGCCCCGCCACAATGAACACCAGCCCGAACACCAGCACTTGGTGTTTGACCTGCCTGCTGGAGATTGCATTGAACACTTCGTTCACATCGAGTGAGCCAGTTGCGCCGTACAGCATGGACAGCCCGTACAACAAAAAGCCTGACGCCAGTGCACCCAGTACAAAGTACTTCATCGCGGCTTCGGTAGCAGTGGCGTCGTCACGCCGCAGCGCCACCAACGCGTAGCTGCACAAGGTGAGCAGCTCCAGGCCCATGTAAATGACCAAAAAGTTGTGGCCTGAAATCATCACAAACATGCCAAGCAGTGCAAACAGGCTGAGCGTGAAAAACTCACCGCCGCGCAGCATGTCGCGGTCATAGGCGTAGTGGCGGCCATACACCAGCGACATCATCAATGCTACGCAGGAAAAGCATTTGAGCCAACTGCCCATCGGGTCCACAACGACCATCTTGCCAAAGCCGTAAAAGGTTTCCCCGCCCAGCGCATAGGACGCCTGCAATGCGGCCACGCCACCAAGCGTCAGCAGCGTAGCGACGTAGGTCCCAGTACGTTTTGGCGTTTTCACCCATAAGTCAGCCAGCAAAATGATGCAGGCCATCACCAGCAAGATGATCTCGGGGTACACCGCGATCCAGGAGAGTTTGTCAATCATCTGAAATTTCTGTTTTGATTTTTGTTTTTAATTCAGCTTGTTAATTCAACTTGGGCTTGGCAACGTGAACCAACAAGTCTGCCACCGAGCTGTTCATGACATCTGTAAACGGCTTGGGGAACAAGCCCATATACAGCGTTGCAACAGCCAGTAGGCCCAACATCAAAAACTCTCTGGCATTGATGTCAGTAAGCCCCTTGACGTCGTCGTTGGTCACTGGACCCAGGTAGACGCGCTTGAACATCCACAGGGTATAGGCAGCGCCAGAAATCAAGGCAGTTGCGGCGCCGAAACCGATCCAGAAGTTGAATTTGACAGCACCCAGAATGACCATCCACTCCCCCACAAAACCTGCAGTTGCGGGCAAGCCGCAATTGGCCATAGCGAAGAACAAACCGAATGCCGCGAACTTTGGCATGGTGCTCACCACCCCTCCGTAGCTGGATATTTCACGTGAATGCACACGGTCGTACAAAACGCCGATGCACAGGAACATTGCACCAGATACAAAGCCGTGGGCAAGCATTTGCACAATGCCGCCCGACACACCCAGGTCGTTGAAGATGAAAAAGCCGAGCGTCACAAACCCCATGTGTGCGACCGATGAATAGGCCACCAGTTTTTTCATGTCCTGCTGCACCAGCGCAACCAAACCGACATAAATCACAGCGGTAAGTGACAACGCAATCATCAGCCACGCCCATTCGCGCGATGCGTCAGGCGCAATTGGCATTGAAAAACGCAAAAAGCCGTAAGCGCCAAGCTTCAGCATGATGGCAGCCAGAACGGCCGAACCTCCCGTGGGCGCTTCAACGTGGACATCAGGCAGCCAGGTGTGCACCGGAAACATGGGTACCTTGACCGCAAAAGCGGCGAAGAACGCAAAGAAAAGCAGGGTTTGAATAGTTCCGCCCAACGGGAGCTTGTGCCACGTCAAAATATCAAAACTGCCGCCTGATTTGTTGTACAGATAGACCAGCGCCACCAGCATGAGGAGCGAGCCCAGCAGCGTGTACAAAAAAAACTTGAACGCAGCGTAAATTTTGTTTGGTCCGCCCCAAATGCCGATGATGAGATACATCGGGATAAGCGTGGCTTCAAAAAACACATAAAAGAGCAGGCCATCGAGCGCGGTGAAAACGCCAATCATCAGGCCACTCAAAATCAAAAACGAAGCCATGTACTGGTTAACGCGCGTGGTGATGGATTCCCAACTGGCGATGATTACCACGACATTGATAAAGGCTGTGAGCAGCACAAACCACAACGAAATTCCGTCAACACCAACGTGGTAGTTGACGTTAAAGCGCGCGATCCAGCTGCCTTTTTCCACAAATTGCATGGCCGCCGTGCCAAGCTTGAAACCGTCGTACAGCGGAAGGGTGACCAAAAAGCTCACCACTGCGCCGACCAATGCAATCCAGCGCACACTGCGCGCCTGATCATCGCGGCCAATGGCCAGCAGCACCACTCCAAAAACTATCGGCGTCCAAATCGCAAGGCTAAGCAATCCCATTCTTATACTTTCTCGTTTTTATTATTAGCTGAAAGCTATCTGTTCAACCAGACGAAATAAGTCATCAACACAAATACGCCAATGATCATGCCGAAGGCGTAGTGGTAGATGAAGCCAGACTGCAATCGGCGAACCACATTTGAGACCCAGCTGACAAGTTTCCAGGATCCATTGACCACTGCTCCGTCAATCACGCGCTGGTCACCAAATTTCCACAACCCCATTCCCAAACCGCGCGCACCGCGTGCCAATACGTTTTCATTGAACCAGTCGAGGTAGTACTTGTTTTCAAGCAGGGTGTATAAGGGCTGAAAGATGCGCTTTATCGCTGTTGGCAGCGCCGGGTTGCGCATGTACATGTACCAGGCGGACACCACGCCAGCCAGGGCAAGCCAGAAAGGCGCTGTGGTCAAACCATGCAGCGCCATTTGCGCTGGGCCACCAAACAGCTTGGCAAGCTCTTCCATTGCCGGGTGCTTCTCAAGGTTGACAGAGATCACGCCTTTAAAGAAGTCACCAAACAACATCGGCTGGATCGTGATGAATCCGATCACAACCGATGGAATGGCCAGCAGCACCAGCGGCACAGTGACCACCCAAGGCGACTCGTGGGGTTTGGCATGGGAGTCATGGGCGCTGTGTCCGCCATGGTGGTCATCATGGTGCGCGTCAGGGTTTTGGTCGTAGCGCTCTTTTCCGTGGAACACTAAAAAGTACAACCTGAACGAATAGAACGCTGTAATAAATACACCCGCCAGCACCGCAAAATGCGCAAAGCCCGCACCCGCCAATTGACTTTCGTGCACTGCTTCAATGATGCTGTCTTTAGAGTAAAAACCCGACAGCAAAGGCGTGCCAATCAAAGCCAGCGATCCCAGCAAAAAAGTAATCCAGGTGATGGGCATGTATTTGCGCAACCCACCCATCCAGCGGATGTCCTGGTTGTGGTGAACTCCCATGATGACGGAGCCAGCGGCCAAAAATAGCAGCGCCTTGAAGAACGCGTGGGTCATCAAATGGAACACGGCCACGGAATAGGCTGATGCCCCCAGCGCTACGGTCATGTAACCGAGCTGCGACAACGTTGAATAGGCCACTACACGCTTGATATCGTTCTGGATGATGCCCAGAAACCCCATGAACAGGGCTGTGATGCCGCCAATCACCATGATGAAGCTCAACGCCGTATCGCTTAATTCAAACAGCGGCGACATGCGCGCCACCATAAAAATACCAGCAGTCACCATCGTGGCTGCATGAATCAGCGCCGAGATAGGTGTCGGGCCTTCCATTGAGTCAGGCAACCACACGTGCAAAGGAAACTGCGCCGACTTGCCCATTGCGCCGATGAACAGGCAAATGCACACCACCGTAATCAGCATCCAGCTGGTACCCGGCAAAGTTAGTTTGGCAAGCTCATCGCCCTTGGCAAATGCTTCGCCATAGTTCAGCGTGCCGGCGTAAGCCGCAATCAGGCCGATGCCCAGAATAAAACCGAAATCGCCGACACGGTTCACCAGAAACGCTTTCATGTTGGCATGGGTCGCGCTTGGCTTGTTGTAGTAAAACCCGATCAATAAATACGACACCAGTCCCACAGCTTCCCAGCCAAAAAACAGTTGCAGCATGTTGTTGCTCATGACCAGCATCAGCATGGCGAAGGTAAACAAAGAGATATAACCAAAAAAGCGGTTGTAGCCCTCGTCTTCTTCCATGTAGCCAATGGTGTAAATATGAACCATCAGCGATACAAAGGTGACGACGCACATCATCATGGCCGACAAGCCGTCAATAAGAAAACCCACCTCCATTTTCAAATCGCCGATGACCATCCATGTGTAAAGCGTCTCATTAAAGCGCGCGCCGTCCAGAGCAACGCTTTTTAGCGTCAGCGCCGACAAGATAAAGGCAAGAAGGACGCCGGTGATGGTCAGCGTGTGGGATAGGCGGCGTCCAATCCAGTTGCCGCCGAAAACCGTACCAAATACACCTGCAAGTACCGCACCGGCCAGCGGCAACAGTGGCACTGCCAGCAAGGTAGAGACAGAAAGAGTTTGACTCATCAGCGGGCTAACCTTTTAGCGTGTTGAGCTCGTCAACGTTGATACTGGATTTATTCCGGAAGAGCAGAACCAGTATGGCCAAGCCAATAGCAGACTCCGCTGCTGCAACGGTAAGAATGAAAAACACAAATATCTGCCCAGCCATATCGTTCAGGTAATACGAAAAAGCCACGAAGTTCATATTGACAGCGAGCAGCATCAGCTCAATCGCCATCAGCAAAATAATCAGGTTTTTTCGGTTTAGAAAAATACCAATAACTGACAACGCGAAAAGCATCGCGCCGAGCGAAAGAAAATGACCGAGGGTGAGTGTCATGCCTTGCCCTCCTCTGCTGCTACTGGCGGTACCGCGACCGTTGACTTCATCTTGACAAGCGTTACGCGGTCAGCCCGTTTCACCCTGACCTGCTCTGAAGGATTTTGTGATTTGGAGTCCTTGCGCTCTCGCAGGGTCAACGCTATGGCAGCAATGATCGCCACCAGCAAGATAACCGCTGCAATTTCCAGCGGATAGATATATTCTGAATACAGCACCTTGCCAAGCTCTTTGGTGTTCGAGATTTGCGCACCAATCTGTGTACCCGCAGTGGCTGCCGCCCCAGAAATCTTGGGCGGCTCGCGAAATCCACCCATCAGCACGTAAGACATTTCAAGCGCAATCAACGCGCCAATCGAGCCGGCCAGCGGGAAGTGCTTCCAGAAGCCTTGACGCACCCCATCGAGGTTGATGTCGAGCATCATCACCACAAACAAAAACAACACCATCACAGCGCCCACGTAGACGAGCACGAGTGTGATGGCCAAAAATTCAGCTTTAAGCAAAATCCAGATTGCTGCCGCCTGAAAAAATGCGAGCACCAAATACAGCGCAGCGTGAACCGGGTTTCGCGCCGTGATCACCCGGAATGCCGCAAACAAAAGAATTGCGGAAAATGCATAGAAAAGACCGGTTTTAGCGTCCATGTTGTTCTGGATTCTTTCTGGATTCAGCGACTGCGACTACAACAACGAATGAGATTCAGCGAAATTTGGCATCTGCTGCCCGACTGGCTGCGATCTCGGTTTCATAGCGGTCACCCACAGCCAAAAGCATTTCTTTGGTGAAGTACAAGTCACCCCGCTTTTCGCCGTGGTACTCAAAAATGTGTGTTTCAACAATAGAGTCAACCGGGCAGCTCTCTTCACAAAAACCACAAAAAATGCATTTGGTCAAATCAATGTCGTAGCGCGATGTGCGCCGACTACCGTCTTCACGGACATCGGATTCAATGGTTATGGCCATAGCCGGACATACGGCTTCACACAGCTTGCAGGCAATGCAGCGCTCTTCACCGTTTTCGTAACGGCGCAGCGCGTGCAGGCCACGAAAACGCGGGCTTTGCGGCGTTTTTTCTTCAGGAAACTGAACCGTAATCTTGCGCTTGAACATGTACTTGCCAGTCAGGGCCATGCCCTTGAACAGCTCAGTGAGCATGAAGCTAGAAGCGAAGTCTTTGATGGAGGCAACTGTGGTCATATCATTTCCAAATTGAATACGACGTCTGCATCCAGCCGCCGACAAAGACCAGCCAGACAAGCGTGACAGGGATGAAAATTTTCCAGCCTAGACGCATGATCTGGTCATAACGAAAGCGAGGGAAGGTGGCGCGTACCCAAAGAAACGTGGTGACGACCATAAAAGTCTTCAGGCCCAGCCAGATCCAGCCGGGGATGAAGCTCAAGAAGTCAAAAGGCGGCAACCAACCACCCAAGAAAAGCAGCACTGCCAATATCGCTACCAGCCACATGTTGGCATATTCAGCCAAAAAGAACATGGCGAACGACATGCCGGAATACTCGACCATGTGACCTGCCACAATTTCTGACTCTCCTTCAACCACGTCAAACGGGTGGCGGTTGGTTTCGGCCAGGCTTGATATGAAAAACACCACGAAAATTGGCAGCAGTGGCAGCCAGTTCCACGACAAGATACCAAAGCCGTTGCTTGCCGCCATGCCTTTGCCCTGACCCATCACGATGTCGGTCATGTTCAAGCTGCCGGAAACCATGAGCACGACAACAAGACAGAACCCCATTGCGATTTCATAACTGACCATCTGTGCAGAAGCCCGCATCGCTCCCAGGAAAGCGTATTTGGAATTTGACGCCCATCCCGCAATGATGACGCCATACACTTCAAGCGACGTAATCGCCATCAAAAAAAGCAGGCCGGCATTGATGTTCGCCAAAGCTACATCGGGGCCAAACGGAATCACAACCCACGCAGCCAGAGCAGGCATGATGGTCATGATGGGGCCGAGTACGAACAAGCCTTTGCTCGCCGCCGTAGGAATAATAATTTCTTTTGTCAGCAGCTTGAGCGCATCAGCTATCGGCTGCAGCAGACCAAAGGGCCCAACCCGATTGGGGCCAAGGCGAATTTGCGTAAAGCCAATCGCCTTGCGTTCCCACAGCGTCAGGTAAGCCACGCAACCCATCAGGGGGAGCACTACGGCAAAGATTTTGATCAGTGCCCAGACAACTGGCCAAACCGTACCCGGCCAGATACCACCTGCCAACCCTTGCCCAAAGGCATGAAACGTGTCAATCATGCGAGCACCGCATCCTGAGTAACACTCGCTGCGCTCATCACAGCAATGCCTTGGGCCTGCGCATCTGCCGTCAGCTGGAGCGATGTGGCGCGCCTGACGAGGCTGTCGAGTTGGTAAATCGGAGCCACTGCGGGGGCCATTACAGAAGCGATAGCAACATCAATCTCGGCATTGGTCGTGTTGCCAAGCTTCTCTGCGACGACTTTCCCTCCCAAAATGCCAGAAATTTTGGCCAGTACGTCTTGAGACGATTCAAAGTCGAATCCTGAGAGGTCCATCAGGTTGGCAAGCACACGCAAAACTTTCCAGCCTGGACGCGTATCACCAAGCGGTTTCACAACCGCATGAAAGCTCTGCGCGCGACCTTCAGCGTTCACAAACGTGCCGGGCGTTTCAGTAAACGGTGCAATCGGAAGCAGCACATCACTGAACTCCATGTTGGCTTTAAACGGGCTGAGCGTTACGACCATTTGCGCCGCATTCAGGGTCGTTTTGGATTTGCTACCGAGAGCCGAGTCAAACTCCGGCTCGGTATTCAGCAAAATCACCGCTTTAAGCTGACCATCCAGCATCTCACCCGCGTTCATCCCATTGCTTTGCGGCTTGGCACCCGCTAGCTGCGCGCCAACGGTATTGGCTGCTTCGGTCAAATAACCGACTGTTGCACCGGTCTCAACGGCAATCCAGTTTGCAAGGGCCAGCAGGCTTGAAGCGTTGACGTGATGAGCAGCCGCGTTGCCCAACAGTATGGCTTTACGCTCGCCACCCAAAAGCGATCTGGCAATAGCTTTCGCAGCATCGGTCGCATGGCCAACTGCTGGTGGCGTGACGCTTTTTTCAATGGCAATTGCAGTTGCCACATCCGCGAGCGTCTGAGCCCAAGCGCCGGAGCTGGCAATCACTGCATTGGCAATCGGCATCGCCCACGCCTCTGCAGTGCCCAGTTCGGCTTCTGAATTAATAGCATTTACAGCACATCCCTTGCGGGCCGATTGGCGAATGCGCTGTGCGAACAGGGGGTGGTCTTTGCGCAAGTTCGACCCGACTACCAGGACGCGCTGAAGTGTCGACAGTGAAGCGATGGACATGCCTAACCAGCGAACTGACCCGGACAACTTAAATTCTGCGTTGCGCAAGCGGTAGTCAACGTTATCGCTCCCGATGCCTCGCATCAACGATGCTGCCAAGTACAGCTCCTCGAGCGTGCTGTGCGGACTGGCGAGCAGGCCAACGCTTTCTGCACCGTGGTCTGCCTTGATTTGCTTCAACCCATTGGCCACATATTCAAGTGCGGTCTGCCAATCGACTGCTTTCCACTGCCCGCCCTGCTTCAGCATCGGGCCAGTCAATCGTTCAGCGCTGTCAAGCGCTTCATACGAAAACCGATCACGGTCGGCAATCCAGCATTCATTGACCTCTTCATTTTCAAGCGGCACAACGCGCATGACCTTGTTGGCCTTGACCTGAACAATCAGGTTCGCGCCTGTTGAATCGTGCGGGCTGATCGACTTTCGGCGTGACAACTCCCACGTGCGTGCGCTGTAGCGGAAAGGCTTGCTGGTAAGCGCGCCAACCGGGCAAATGTCAATCATGTTGCCGGACAGCTCTGAATCTACCGACATGCCGACGAAAGTTTCAATCTCAGCGTGCTCACCACGGTGCGACATCCCCAGCTCCATCACACCAGCAACTTCTTGACCAAAGCGCACGCAGCGGGTGCAGTGAATACACCGGCTCATCTCTTGCATCGACACCAGCGGGCCGACGTCTTTGTAGGCGACGACACGTTTTTCTTCTTCGTAGCGTGAGCCACTGCCGCCATAGCCTACGGCCAAGTCTTGCAGCTGGCACTCACCGCCCTGGTCGCAAATCGGGCAATCCAGTGGGTGGTTAATGAGCAAAAACTCCATCACGCCTTTTTGCGCTTTGATGGCTTTGTCATTCTTGGTGTGAACGATCATGCCCTGCGTCACAGGCGTGGCGCAAGCGGGCATCGGCTTGGGTGCTTTTTCAACATCGACCAGGCACATGCGGCAATTCGCCGCAATGCTCAACTTCTTGTGATAGCAAAAATGCGGAATGTAAGTGCCGGCTTTTTCAGCTGCATGCATGATCGTGCTGCCTTCGAGCACGTCAACCTTTTGGCCGTCTAATTGGATTTCAATCATGGTGTTAAGCGCTCCGCGCCTCTGTACTCACCCTCTCCTTCGGGGAGAGGGTGTCCTGCGAATTCGCTTTTGGAATCATCGCTTCAAACTCAGGGCGGAAATGCTTGATCATGGCGCGCACTGGCATGGCAGCAGCATCGCCCAGTGCGCAAATCGTACGGCCCTGAATGTTGTCAGCTACCGAGTTAAGCAAGTCCAGGTCGGTTAACTTTCCCTTGCCAGTATGAATGCGATCCACCATACGCCACAACCAGCCCGTGCCTTCGCGGCATGGCGTGCATTGGCCACACGACTCGTGCATGTAAAAGTACGACAGTCGCTTGAGTGATTCGACCATGCAACGGGTGTCGTCCATGACGATGACCGCGCCTGAGCCAAGCATTGAGCCTGCCTTGGCAATCGAGTCGTAGTCCATCGTGCATTCCATCATGATGGCTGCGGGCAGTACGGGCGCAGATGAGCCACCAGGAATCACGGCCTTGAGGGTACGACCCTGGGCTGCTCCGCGAACGCCGCCTGCTAGCTCAAGCAGCTTGGCAAAGGGCGTACCCAGGGGCACCTCATAGTTGCCGGGTAATTCCACGTCGCCCGAGACGGAATAAATCTTGGTGCCGCCATTGTTCGGCTTGCCGCATTCCAGATACGCCTGACCACCATTGCGAATCAACCAAGGCACCGCAGCGAAGGTTTCGGTGTTGTTGATAGTGGTAGGTTTGCCGTACAAGCCAAAGCTGGCCGGAAATGGCGGCTTGAAACGGGGCTGGCCCTTTTTTCCTTCAAGCGATTCGAGCAGGGCTGTCTCTTCACCGCAAATATAGGCACCAAAACCATGCGATGCGTGAAGTTGAAAACTAAAGTTGCTGCCGAGAATTTTGTCGCCCAGCAATCCGGCTGCGCGAGCTTCATCAAGCGCTTCTTCAAAACGCTGATACGTCGCAAAAATCTCGCCGTGAATGTAGTTGTAACCCACCGTGATGCCCATGGCATACGCAGCAATGGCCATGCCTTCAATTACGCTGTGCGGATTGAACTGCATGATGTCACGGTCTTTACACGTACCGGGCTCGCCTTCGTCTGAGTTGCAAACCAAATACTTTTGCCCAGGAAACTGGCGCGGCATGAAGCTCCACTTCAAACCGGTCGGGAAACCGGCGCCACCGCGCCCACGCAAGCCACCGAGTTTGACATCCGCAATGACCTGATCTGGCGTCATTCCAGCACCTTCGCCTTGGGCGAGGACCTTGCGCAGTGCCTGGTAGCCGCCTCGTGCCTCATAGTCTGTCAAACGCCAGTTGGTGCCGTTCAAGCCCGCCATGATTTGCGGGCTGATGTGGCGGCCGTGAAAGCTGCTTTGCACGCCCGTGGCCGCAAATTGCGAGAGCACGCTCTTGGCTGCAGGGCTAATTACGGTATTCATAGAAACTGTCATGCTTTTGCCTCAGCAGAATGCAGACCAGCAATCAGCTGATCCAATTTTTCATTACTCATAAAACTGCACATCGTCAAGTCGTTGACCAGCATCACAGGCGAATCGGCGCAAGCACCCAGGCACTCGGACTGCTGCAAGGTGAACATGCCATCAGCTGTGGTTTCACCCATCGAAATACCAAGCTTCTGCTCCAGATGTTTAAGCGCTACAGCGCCATCACGCAACTGGCAAGGCAGATTGGTACAAACATTCAGCTTGTACTTGCCCACAGGTTGCTGGTTGTACATGTTGTAAAAGGTAGTGACTTCATGCACCGCAATCGGAGCCATGCCCAAATAGTCGGCCACTAGCTTCTCGCTGTCAGCACTGACGTAGCCCAACTCCTCCTGCACGATCGTCAGGCAGGCCATCACGGCCGACTGCTTTTGATTAGTTGGGTATTTGGCGACTTCGCGCGCGAATTTCGATTTAGCTTGTTCAGAAATCATATTTACGAATGCCTGTATCAGCGATCAATTTCACCGAACACGATATCCATCGTGCCGATCACGGCGACTGCATCGGCAATCATGTGGCCGCGGGACATTTCGTCCATGGCAGCCAAGTGTGAAAAGCCTGGCGGACGAATTTTTAAGCGATACGGCTTGTTCGCGCCGTCACTGACGATATAAATGCCGAACTCGCCTTTTGGGTGCTCAACCGCCGCATACGCCTCACCTTCCGGCACGTGAAAGCCTTCAGTGAACAACTTGAAATGGTGAATCAACTCTTCCATGTTGGACTTCATCGATTCACGATCAGGCGGGGCAACCTTGTGATTACTGGTAATCACTGGACCGGGGTTGACGCGCAACCAGTCAATGCACTGCTGGATGATGCGATTCGACTGGCGCATTTCTTCAATGCGAACCAGATAGCGGTCATAACAGTCGCCGGTTTTGCCAACAGGGATATCAAAATCCATCTTGTCGTACACGTCGTACGGCTGCTGCTTGCGCAAGTCCCACGCAAAGCCTGAGCCGCGCAGCATAGGGCCGGTAAAGCCGAGAGCCAGGGCACGCTCTGGCGAAACCACGCCTACGCCCACGGTGCGTTGTTTCCAGATGCGGTTGTCGGTCAGCAGTGTTTCGTACTCGTCAACATAGCCGGGGAACTTGTTGCAGAAGTCTTCGATGAAATCGAGCAACGACCCCTGACGGTTTTCGTTCAGTGCTTCAATCGCTTTAGCGTTCTTGACCTTGCTGATTTTGTACTGCGGCATGGTTTCAGGCAGGTCACGGTACACGCCACCTGGCCGGAAGTAAGCCGCGTGCATACGCGCGCCCGACACCGCTTCATACATGTCAAACAAGGACTCGCGCTCGCGAAAGCAATAAATCAGAATGTTCATCGCGCCGCAGTCAAAACCATGCGCACCCAGCCACAGCAGGTGGTTCAGCAAGCGGGTGATTTCGGCGTACATCACGCGGATGTACTGCGCACGCACAGGCACATCAACGCCAATCAATTTTTCAATCGCCAGGCAGTACGCCTGCTCGTTCGACATCATCGACACGTAGTCGAGCCTGTCCATGTATGGCAGTGACTGGATGTAGGTTTTGCTTTCGGCCAGCTTTTCGGTGGCGCGGTGCAGCAGGCCAATGTGCGGGTCAGCGCGCTGAATAACTTCGCCGTCAAGCTCCAGCACCAAGCGCAATACGCCGTGGGCTGCCGGGTGCTGCGGGCCAAAGTTCAACGTGTAGTTCTTAATCTCAGCCATGAATATGTTCCCCCCCGAAGCGTCCGCTGGCCGCCCAAGGCTGGCCGCCGCAGGCAGCAGCTCTTCGTGCAGTCCGGATCTGCGCAGGCAGATCCAGAGCCCCTGCACTCAGCCCCTCAAGGGGGCAACACCTGCGGCCCCGCAAAGCCGGTTCCGCGGCGTTCGCTTGAAAAATCACTCCTACTGAATACAGCTTCATGACTTCACTCCACCGTAGTTCTCTTCGCGAATCACGCGCGGCGTGATTTCACGCATCTCGATGGTGACAGGTTGGTAAATCACACGCTTTTGTTCTGGGTCATAACGCATTTCAACGTTGCCAGTAGTCGGAAAGTCTTTGCGGAAAGGGTGGCCGATGAAGCCGTAGTCCGTCAGGATCCGACGCAAGTCGTTATGACCTTCAAAAATGATGCCGAACAAATCGAACGCTTCCCGCTCAAACCAGTTGGCGGCGTTCCAGATGTCGTTGACCGAATCAATAACCGGAAAGTCGTCGTCTGCGCAAAACACCTTGAGCCTTAAGCGCTGGTTCAAGCTGAGCGACAAGAGGTGCGTCGCCACGCAGTAACGCAGGCCGTCGTACTGACCGTCTTTGTATTCTGAATAATCGAGGCCGCACAAGTCGATCAGCTGCTCAAATTTGCAGCCTGGTGAGTCGCGCAACAGTGTTGCAGCTGCCAGGTAATCACTAGCCTTTACAGTTGCAGTAACTTCGCCAAATGCAATGCTGATGGTTTTGAGTTTGTCACCCAGCGCCAACGAAACAGCTTCGCTGATCTTTTGTGCATTCGCTGGGGTATCTGACGTCACAACAAACATCAAGCCCTCGCAATCGTATTGGTGCGGCGAATTTTTTGCTGCAGTTGAATGATGCCGTACATCAAGGCTTCAGCGGTTGGTGGGCAGCCCGGAACGTAAACGTCAACTGGCACGATACGGTCGCAACCGCGCACTACCGAGTAGCTGTAATGGTAGTAGCCGCCGCCGTTGGCACACGACCCCATCGACAGCACCCAGCGCGGTTCAGACATTTGGTCGTACACCTTGCGCAACGCCGGGCCCATTTTGTTGCACAGGGTTCCGGCCACGATCATCAAATCAGACTGGCGCGGACTGGGGCGAAACAACATGCCGAAACGATCGAGATCGTAGCGTGCAGCACCCGCGTGCATCATTTCAACGGCGCAGCAGGCCAGGCCAAATGTCATTGGCCACAGCGAGCCAGTTTTGGCCCAATTGACCACCGAGTCGTAGCTCGTGGTCATAAAACCTTCGTTAAATACACCCTCAAGTGACATAAAAAACCTTTTGTCGCCTGTTATGGAAAGTCCTGATTTTCATTCCCAATCCAGTGCGCCTTTTTTCCACTCGTAGATAAACCCCACAACCAGAATGCCGAGGAAAATCATGACCGACCAAAAGCCGACTGCGCCAATCTCCTTCAGCGCCACAGCCCACGGAAAAAGGAAGGCTATTTCAAGGTCAAACAGAATAAAGAGAATCGCCACGAGGTAATAACGCACGTCAAACTTCATGCGGGCATCTTCAAACGCCTCAAAACCGCATTCATAGGGGGAGTTTTTTTCGGCATCGGGCCGAACTGGCCCAAGCAACCGACCCAGCACCTGCGGCACTACACCGACGAAGACCCCAACCAAAATGAACAAAAGAACGGGAAGGTATTGATCGAGGTTCATCTTCAGTTCGGTGCAATGAAGCCGGTTTTAAAGATTAAAGGCCATTCAGCAAGCAAGCTGAATGGCTTTGATCTGGTGCGGACGGCGAGACTCGAACTCGCACACCTTTCGGCACTACCCCCTCAAGATAGCGTGTCTACCAATTTCACCACGTCCGCGGATTTTTCAAATGTCTGGCCGATGAGAGGAAACCTTACGATTTTTAACCTGCCAGACACCCTACGAGTTTACCCTGAAAACACGCCCTCATCGGGCTACACCAACCGCGAATCGGGCTTATTTCGTCGGGATTTGACCAACGCCGGAGGCTGCGACTGCTGGCGCTGTGACGCTGGCAGCAGTTGGCGCTGAGGTAGCAGGGATTTGCGAAGCAGCACCAGGTGCGGAAGCGGCATTGGCTGGTGCGGGAGCAACCACCGCTGCGCCTTCCAGTACGCTGGTACCGGTACTACGTGGCTGGGCATTACCGAAATACGCCAAAAGCAGCGTACAGGCGAAAAACACCGCCGCTAGAACGCCCGTGGTGCGCGATAAAAAGTTGGCGCTGCCGCTTGCACCAAACAAGCTGCCCGATCCGCCACTTCCGAAAGCGGCGCCCATGTCAGCGCCTTTACCGTGCTGAACCAGCACCAGACCGATCATGACGATGGCAGACAACATCTGCACTGCCAGAACGATGGTTAAAACTACATTCATGTTCATCTTTATTTACTCCAGATTTAATAGCTGTTTACGCACGCATTTATTGGGCTGCAGCAACGATTGATAAGAAATCGACGGCTTTCAACGATGCGCCGCCAACCAATCCGCCGTCGATGTCGGGTTGTCCCAAAAGGCTTGATGCGTTGGAAACATTCATGCTGCCACCGTACAAGATTTTTACCCGTGCCGATTGATTCGTCGCGGCTTTTATCTGGGTGCGCAGCACCGCGTGAACCGATTGCGCTTCTTCGGGTGATGCTGTTTTACCGGTGCCAATGGCCCAGACGGGCTCGTACGCCACCACAATTTCACTGATGCAATGGCCATTGGTGTGGATGACTGCAGCCAGCTGGCGCTTGACGACTTCTTCTGTGCGCCCTGCTTGGCGTTCGACCAGTGTTTCTCCCACACACACGATGGGCGTGATGCCAGCGGCCAGGGCAGCTTTGGCCTTGTCAGCGACCAGTGCATCGGACTCAAAGTGGTATTGGCGCCGTTCCGAATGGCCGACCAGACAATAGCGCACGCCAAAATCTTTTAGCATTGCGGCGCTAACTTCGCCCGTGTAGGCACCAGAGGCATGGGCTGAAATGTCTTGCGCCCCGATGTCGATTGCGGCTAATTTCAAAGACTGAAGCTGCGCGAAATAGGGCGCTGGCACGCAAACGGCAATATCGCATGCTGGATTGGTTGCCAAGGCCTGCGCCAGTTCGGCCAGCAATGCTTGGTTGGCGGCAAGGCTCCCATTCATTTTCCAGTTGCCTGCGATCAGTTTTTTCAAGATGCATCCCAAGTCAAAACGATTTTGCCAATGTGTTGGTTGGATTCCATCAACGTATGGGCTTTGGCGGCATCAGCCGCTGCAAAAATGCTGTGAATGACGGGTTTGATCGCGCCGCTTTCAAGCAAAGGCCAAACTTTTTCTTGCAGCGCCTTGGCAATTGCGGTTTTAAATTCAATCGAGCGCGGACGCAAGGTTGAACCTGTAATCGTCAAACGCTTTCGAAGCACCAAGCCCGCATTGAACTCGGCCTTGATACCGCCCTGCACGGCAATGATGACCAAGCGACCATCTTCTGCCATGCATTCAACTTCACGAGCCACGTAGCTGCCTGCAACCATGTCCAAAATGACGTTCACGCCCTTGCCTTTCGTCAGTTTTCTGACCTCTTCAGCAAAGTCGGCGGTTTTGTAATTGATGGCATCGTCTGCGCCCAAGGCCACGCAAGCGGCGCATTTTTCGTCGCTGCCAGCAGTCACAATTACTGTCGCGCCAAGCGCTTTGGCAATTTGAATGGCCGTCACGCCAATGCCACTTGAGCCGCCTTGAATCAGCAGCGTTTCGCCTTTGGCCAGGTAAGCCCGCTCGAACACGTTGCTCCACACCGTGAAGAACGTTTCGGGCAAGGACGCTGCTTCTATGTCGGTCAACCCAGCAGGCACAGGCAAGCACTGCCCCACCGGCGCAACGCACAGTTCTGCGTACCCGCCGCCAGCCACCAGCGCGCAAACGCGGTCGCCGACTTTGAAGCCGCCAGCAGCCATCGCCTCTGCATCGCCAGAAACAACCAAGCCAGCCACTTCAAGCCCCGGAATATCCGATGCACCCGGCGGCACTGGGTAATTCCCGGTCCGCTGCAGCACATCAGGCCGATTGATACCCGAAGCACTGACGCGGATCAGCAACTCACCCACACCCGCTGTGGGTGCAGGGCGTTCAGCCAACCGCAACACATTGGGCGCACCAAAAGCGCTAATTTCGACAGTTTTCATGCTTTTTTACGTATGATTTATGCCGCCAGCCCAATAAGATCAGGCGCAAGCAGCTATAAAAACAATAGCAAATCGACCTATCCGCGGTCCTGACCACGGTCCTGATCCTGCGCCGGACGATCCAGCAGCGCCTTCATCGACAGCTTGACGCGGCCTTTTTCGTCGGTTTCCATGACCTTGACTTTGACGATCTGGCCTTCTTTAAGGTAGTCCTGCACACGCTCAACACGCTCATGCGCGATCTGGCTGATGTGCAGCAGGCCGTCTTTGCCAGGTAACAGATTGATCAGAGCACCGAAGTCCAGAATCTTGGTGACCGGACCTTCGTAAATCTTGCCAACTTCAAGCTCGGCGGTGATCTCGGCGATGCGGCGCTTGGCTTCGTCTGCCTTGGCGCTGTCGTTCGACGCGATGGTGATGGTGCCATCTTCCTCAATATTGATTTGCGTGCCGGTTTCTTCGGTCAATGCGCGAATCACAGCGCCGCCTTTGCCAATTACATCGCGGATTTTGTCCGGGTTAATCTTCATCACATACAAACGTGGCGCGAAATCTGACACTTCGGTCTTGGCAGCGCCCATGGCTTCCTGCATTTTGCCGAGGATGTGCATGCGCGCTTCCTTGGCCTGGGCCAAAGCGACCTGCATGATTTCTTTGGTGATGCCCTGGATTTTGATGTCCATTTGGAGTGCGGTGATACCAAATGTGGTGCCAGCGACTTTGAAGTCCATGTCGCCCAGATGATCTTCGTCACCCAGGATGTCGGTCAAAACGGCAAAACGGTTGTCATCCTTGATCAAACCCATGGCGATACCGGCAACGTGCGCTTTCATCGGCACGC
>ENA-OBIT01000059-OBIT01000059.1-metagenomes-genome-assembly--contig:-NODE-59-length-40662-cov-9.54557_pt1 | contig 40662 bp, 37 predicted proteins | sample MGYA00153386_OBIT01 | MGnify analysis MGYA00153386
ACACTGAGGATTGATACAGAGACTCATGCAACCTTAATTCGAGGTGAGAAGGTATGTAGGGTAGGTAGGGGGCATTACTACCCCTTTCCCCCCGATAAACCGTGCTTACAAGTTTCCAAGTACACGGCTTGAGCAATTCACTTTTGGTGGTGAATTTTGTGGTGGCAGTATCGATGAACCCAGATTAAATTTCTGATTTCATCTTTTCCACCTTCGCTTCTGGGATTAATGTGATGTAAATCTATGGGTTCGTCATTGAATAATGATTCCCCACAAACTGTACATTTGTATTCTTGGCGTTGGGCTATTCTTTGTTTGAGTTTATTGTATTTGGAGGCTTTGCTTTTATCTTTGGTTTTACCCCTATTTTCCCAATACTCCCTTAAATTGGGGTCATCAGGAGAGGCATTTTTAACAACCATTGAATGTCTCTCAATCGTAAACCAAGAGAACTTTAGCATATATGCTCCGTTACTTTTGTCTCCAAAGTCCCAGTTGCCATTTCTCGAAAAATTGAGTCTGCCCCAATATTTACCCGCTTTCCATTTATTGGATTTATTAGGGTGAGTTCTGTTGGCGTATCTTTTTTGTCGAGTGAATAAATAATCGTCTAAACTACTGAATATTGAACTCGACACTACCTTTCGGCAGTATTCTGTAATTCCCCTAATGATGGGGTTTATTTCAGCAATTAAAATCCCTACTGCTTGTCCGTTGTGTCTGAGGAACACTTCTCTGATTTTGGATTTCGCTTTTTCAACAAACTTTTTAGAAGGTTTGATTAATAGCTTATATCCAGTTTTGGTGTTATTAACCTTGTAATGTCTGATGTTAAACCCCAAAAAATCGAAACCTTCCGATATATGGACTATATTAGTCTTTTCTTTTGACAGTTCTAGACCTCTAGTTTTTAACCATTCTTCGGTGGTTTCTTGTGCTTTAAGAGCATCCTCTTTTGATTCACACAGAATCACAAAGTCGTCGGCGTATCTTACCAGTATTCTTTTACCCATTGATTCTCCTCTACAGTTGTACTTAACACCAATGTGTTTTTCTAAACCATTCAGAGCAATATTAGCTAAAAGAGGTGAGATAATCCCCCCTTGTGGGGTTCCGGTTTCGGTTCTGTGAAACGTATTAGAGTCCACATAACCTGATTTGAGCCACGCTCTAATTAGTCTTCTTGCAGGAAAATTCCCGATTGAATCCAGTAGTTTATCATGGTCAATGTTATCGAAACATCCACTGATATCTGCGTCCACTACCCATTTTTTCGTCCCATTGGGACGTGTGGATTGGTAGATTTTGCCAATGGCATCATGGACACTTCGACCAGGGCGGAATCCGTAACTACATCCCTCAAATTTGGCTTCCCAGTATGGTTCCAAGGCATTTTTTACAATACCCTGTAGACACCTATCCCTTATGGTTGGTATACCCAACGGTCTTTTACTACCGTTTGATTTAGGTATATATATTCGTCGAGCAGGTTTTGGTTGCCAATCCTTATTATTCATGGCTAGGTCTGTCGTCAGTTTCATTCTCTGTTGAGGTGTCTTGACTAGAACCCTGTCTACTCCTGCGGTCTTTCTTCCTTTATTATCCTGTGTGGCTCTTCTCACTGAGACGAGAACATTGGAATAACTGCGGAGCATTAACCGTTGTAACAAACGTACTTTTTTGATGTCACCATTTTGAGTTGCCTTAAATATTCGTTGCCTTAATTGCCTAACGATGCGATTAGCTTTCCGCCAGTTGACATCATGCCAATCACTGTTCTCAATCGTTACGCTTACATCAGTTGTCTGTTGCATCTAGCTTTTCTGATTAAGTTCGGTTCTTTTGCTTAAAATATTTAGACTGAATCACCTGTTGAAGTCAGCACTCTTTCAAGTTGGGTATTGCCCTATCCATCAAGTTATTAGCCAGAGCTTTTTCCTGTTCTCTTTCGAGTAATGGCATTCGCTTTTTCAACATCCTCTCCCCCCTTAGTAATTCGGCTTTCCTTACGGTTAGCTTACTTTAATTATTAATCAAAGAACTAGTGGGGTTTAACCCGTTTCACACCTTTGAGATGCGACGTATTTAGGTTCCTGCTATACTCCGAGGGTATATGGTAGTCTAAGTTAACTTATTATAGGAAGCTAACTCTTTTGCCAAACATATAAGACGGATGTTTGACCTAACCCTATTTCAACCTAATCATCGTTGGTTGAATTTGAAATAACGAAGTCTAAGCGCAGATTCACTGTTGTTAACCATTTACGTCTTACCTTAGCCCGCTGTTACCTCGTATGATTCGACTCGCAGCAGACACTTAACCCTCTAGCTGTGATACATTGCCGTTACCAGCAATGCACCTTCGGGCAGGTACAGCCTTTGACTACTAGGCTGGAGTTTTTCTAAGGAACTCACTCTCAGGTGCGCCTTTCGGTTCGCACCTACAATACTACCATTGTATCACTTTAGCTAATCTATGTGTTTTTCAGTTGGTTTCGATCTAATTTACTTGACCTCTTTAATTTTATACTCGATCGAACTATCGCGATCCTAAATTATCAGCTCATTTTCGGGTCGGGTGTACTCGGCATCAGCCGTAACACACTAGAATCGATTCTATCAAACCCGATTTAGAATTGCTATAGATTATTTTAAATTATCGATAATTTTCTTAATTGTTGCAGCTCCTAAGCCAATGCCTTTGATAGCCATGAGCGTTTCCCAGGTAGCAAATTTTTGCTCGGGTTGGATATTTCTCTTAGCAATAATACCGATGGCTAATTTCTCAGCTTTAGGTATTGCTGATTGTTTCATACTCCGAATAAGTTGCTCTTGAGAGAGGGTGTTCATTAGGTTGAGAATATTAGTTTCTTTACGGCTCGATGCTAGTGGTTTGAGTTCTTGCTCATTTTTAGAATCTGGAATGGTTAATTTATCTGGAGCGATTAATTCTCCAAAATCGGGTTTTTTCTTGCTTTGAGCGGGAGTGGATTCTTTTTTGGTACCAGTAGGTTTAATTACTTTAGCTGGTTTTACCTTCTCTTCTGGCTCTGGTGGTTTTGGTGGAATTACTACAACTTCGGTGATTAATGTGCGATCTGATTTAATCAGGGTATCTAAAATTTGTTTTTGTGCTGCAAGTTGCTCTAAAATTGGCTGTAGTTGCTCAGAGATGGTAGATGTGAGTAATGGTAATAACTGCGATAAATTAACTCCCTGCGGGAGCGGATTAGATGGTCGATTTTCTGCTAGTAATGCGATTTGTTCGATCGCAGATCGCTGTAATTTTGCAGGGATAATAAAGGCGTTTACATGTTCTGCTTTGAGTAGATTTTTCTCCTTGGCTCTCGTCGCCGCATAATATTCTAAATGCCCTTCAATCACAGTGTATTGTTCGACTCCAGCAGTTTCTAAAATTAATGGACGAATCAATCCATCAGTTGCTAAGATCGAGTCGGCTAACCTTTCTATTTCTGATGCTTGAAAATTAGATATTGGTAGCTTTGATGTAATATTCTTGATGTCAATCAGATAGCACTCGATCATTATTTTAGTCCAATTTTACTTAAAACTTCATCTGCCAATACTTCAAACTCTAATGCAGATGTTTGTGCTGCATTTTTGTGGATTTCTGCATATTTAAAGATCGACTGTGGATTTGGGTATTCAATATCACCAACTATGACAGTTTGATTGAAAGATGCTGATAATGCCGTGCGATCGTAAATCACTGATTCCATTAAAGCCATTTCGTATCGTGTGGTGATAACCTCTCGCTGTTTGGGAAAGCTATGTTCGAGATATCGAGCATTCGTAGATATTTTTGATGCTAGTACGCCTAATACTTCTAATGGCTGCTTACCAAAAGTTTCTTTACTTTCATCGATGGTAGTTATGAATTCTTTAACTGTTGGCAATCCTTGATTGGCAAATGGTTTGAGATCGGAGGGGATAATTAGATAATCAGCCGTAATCAGTGCTGCTTCTGCGTAAATATCGCGAGAAGGTGGCGTATCAATAATTACTAGATCGTACATATCTTCAACACGCTTTAACTTTCCGAGTAATCTAGTCCGACTTGCCATCATTTTTGTCAGAGTATCCTGATATTTGATGAGATTAATATGTGCAGGAACTACATCAATTTCTGGACTATTAAAATATGATGACTCGCGGGCTAATTCATCAATAAAATTTCGATCGCCACTAGCGATCGCATGATAAATATTTCGTTCTCGGATATCATCGTCTTCTTCAAATTGAAACTTAATTAAGCCAGTAGCAAATGTACTATTTGCCTGACTATCAATATCGATTAAAAGTGTACGATAACCTTTTTTGCTAAAGGCTGCGGCGAGATTGGTAGAGACGGTAGTTTTACCGACACCGCCTTTATTATGGTAGATGGCAATAGTTTTCATTGATGATATGGGAGAAGTAGTAATTGCCGTTGGTGATAATGATACCTGATGTTCTAGCCTTTCCTTTAGGTAATCGCGTCCGATTAGTTTAATTATATCTGCTAATCGATCGTCAATATCTTTACCCGCACATTGAAAGATAAGCCGAGCCGAGCCGGATGCCTGCTGATAAATTCTTAATTGTTTGCCATTTGTCAATAATCCGTAAGCAATATTTAGACTAGTTAAATAATTTTGAATCTGATAAACGTGTTTATCTAAATTCTCGCGCGGATGCTTGGCTTCGATAACTAAACCTAATGGAGAGCGATCGTCTGATTGTAATGGTAGTTTTTGGGTGAAAATGAGAAAGTCGAGTCGAATCTTGCCAAATCTTACTTCCTGATGCCACGTATCGGGAGAGTAACCTAGGTTTGGTAGTAAGTATTGAACGATAAGTTTACTTTCGACTTCGCTTTCATTCCGACATAGTTCGGGATTGAAACTCAATATTAACCTCTAAATGTGCGAACTATCTGCTGAATAATATTGAGAATCGATATGATTTCAATCATCTAATTTAACAAAGCTTAGGGGTCTAAATCCTCAGATGAAAACCTCGCTGTCAACACTGTGCCTACGGCAGGCTATCGCCAACGGCTTCGCTCAGTGTAAACTGTCAACTGTCAACTGTTTAACGTGTAATTCCCCGAATCATATATCCTAGTACTAAACCGATCGCTAAAGTACCAGCTTTTCCGGTTTGGAGAAAGTCTGTCCAACCACTTTGGATATTTCCTAGGATATCAGTATTTTGGAACTGTTCGGCGAGAACCAAACCCTGGGTAACAGGCTCGAATTGGACATAAAAATAAGTGCTAATCTTCATGAGCAGCGGCGAGACTAACTGAATCGGGGTAGTGTCGATCGACAGAACTAAGATGGTAAGTAACATAGATTTAACTAGTGCTGAAACTATAGTTAATATGCCCCTGATGAGCGTCAGATCGATCGCGTGTTGTTAGGGATTTGGCACGATCGCTATGTTACGATCGGGATCGCCAAAGTATGCTGGGGCGCGATCGTGTTTGGTGACAACTAGTGGTGTGGGGGTGACTTGTCCCCACTCCTTGAGCAACGATTGTAATAGAGTATCTTGTTGTTGGCGGAGCTGGGCGATTTGAGTACCTTTGTTGAGGATGACAAACCAGACTAATCCGCGATCGCGAGTTGGTAATACACCCCCTAATGCACTAACCTCATTGAGAGTACCTGTCTTAATCGTCGTACCTACAGGTAAATGTCGCTGTTTGAGCGTACCGATATATTCCGCTCCAGCTACCGGAAAGATGTCTGCAAGGTTCAGGTTGAAGGGTTGCAGGGTTTGGTGGAGGGTACGGAAGATTTGACAGACGGCGCGGGGCGAGAGGCGATTTTGGACTCCCAAGCCGGAACCATTAATCAGTTGAATCTCGGCGGGCGGGAATTTGGCAGTAGTCGAGACGATCTTCATCACCTGCTCGGCTCCGCCCACACCGTCGGCGAGGATTTGAGCAATTTCGTTATTGCTGTAAATATTCATCTGTCGCACGATATCAACTAGTGGGAGCGATTGATGGCGAATTAGGGGGGTGACAGTGGGTGATTCACTCACAACGATGACTTTTCCCGCAATTTTGACTTGGGGAATGGTGGTAGTTGCGGTTGGTGCGGTTGGTAGTTTAACGATATTGACATCTTTAAAATCGGTAGCCAGCAGTGCAGGGGGTAGATTGATTCCAGTTAAGGCTTGTTTGAGTAATTCCCCTGCTGTTTGAGGATCGGCTTTGTAGTTCATGTGGAAATTATCTACCACCAAAATATTGCCGCTAACTCGATCGATCCCAAGTTGATTTAAACTGTGAGCCAGTGCGATCGCATCTTCCCACACAAATAAGGGATCGCCACCACCCCGCACGACGAGATCGCCTTGTAATGTCCCTTTGCTGATTTTACCGCTAGCACTGACGATCGTCTCGAACTTTTTATCCAATCCCCAGGTCGTAATTGCTGCCAGAGATGTGGCTGTTTTGGTCAGGGAGGCAGCAGAAACCGGAATTGTACCATTGCGATCGATTAGCAGATTACTGTCAGTTTGGAGCCAAATTGATTGCTGTTGGGGATTTAAACCCTGTGTTTTGAGAGTTTGAAGATATTGCGCGACGGTTTTTTCGACACCTGGTTCGACTGGATGTGGCGGATTTAGCCACGACAATCCTTGCCAGGTAACGGCTTGCGCTGGAGATGCTGGGGGGATATTTGCGCCAGCTAGATTTAACCACATTCCCACAAGTCCAGAAGAAACTAATTGCAGCATATTAAACAGTTGACAGAAGCTTTTAGCTTTCTATATTGACATCTTATGTGGATCGATTCTCGCCTCTATTTTGTTGGGATGTCCCTGGTGGATACCCGCACTGCGACACTAAGATCCATATACTGGTGCAAGATGTGAGATCGGGTACTGGTGCATTACGGCTTTTGCCTAAGGCACCTTAAATTAACTGGTGTGTTACGGCTTGCACCTAAAATACCCTACATCAACTTCTCATTTACGAGCGATATATCTGGGAGTAACTTAGAGATCCTCCTGCTCAAATCTTGATTAATTTAGTTAATAACGATCGAGTATGAATCGGATCGACTATGATGTGAAAGTGATATTAAACTTGCCTTTTTTATTGTTTATTTAAAAATTTTTAACGGATGAAATCAGTTGTTACTGCTGGAAGGTCAAAGACCGATAGAATTTTAATTGTTGACGATTCCCCAGAAATTCTATCGGTAACTGATGCAATTCTCTCTTCGGCTGGGTATGAGACGATCGCCTATACCGAGGGACTAATTGCTCTCCAAATTATGGAACTGCTACCGCCAGATTTAATTATTCTCGATGTTAATATGCCCCAAATCGATGGGTTTGAAATGACCAGACGGATTAGAAGCAATTCCGCTTGGAATCTGACGCCGATCTTACTATTTACAGCACTCGATCGATCTCAAGCTGTGTTTGGTTTAGACTGTGGTGCTGACGATCTCCTCAGAAAACCTGTGTCGATCGATGAATTACTCGGCAAAGTAAGTCTATTACTCCATTCCCGTCACCGTCAACAGCTTCGGGCGGGTTAGGGATTAGGGGTTAGGCTTTAGGTTTTAGTTGTAGGGTGTGTTAGCGCAAGCGATTCGCGCTCCTCGGGTTTCCCGAGGGTTTAGCGAATCAAGACAGCGTAACGCACCAGCTAGTAGTAGCACCAACTAGTAGGGTGGGCACTGCCCACCAGCTAGGTTTCAGTGCCCACAGCCAGATTTCAGACAATTATCGATTTAATTCATCGTCAACCAATCCGAATAGAGTTAAATTTGCACTTTTGCTCGATCGCGATTGCTAGCAACTTTTGATACGATCGGGTGTCGATCGTGTATGCACCGAAACGTTCGAGATGAGGATTGGTCATCTGTGCGTCAAATAGGCTAAACTTTTGTTGGCGGAGATGGTTGACCAGATGTACCATCGCTACCTTCGAGCCTTCAGGGATATTAAAGAACATCGACTCACCGATAAATGCGCTACCGATCGCAATTCCCAGTATCCCACCTGCTAATTCATCTCCCAGCCAAGTTTCAAAACTATACGCCCAACCCGCTTGGCACAATTCCCAGTAGATCTCCTGAAGTTCGTCCGAAATCCAAGTAGTATCGCGCTCGGCACAACCCGCCACCACCGCTCGAAAATCTCCATTAATTCGCACTGTAAAGCGGTTTTGATTGATGACTCGCCGCAATGAGGTGGGATAGCGAAAGCGATCGTCGAGCGGAATCAGCGCATGTTCGTTGCTAGAATACCACTGAAGATCGCTGTCTTCGTCGTCTGCCATCAAAAAATTACCATGGGAGTAGCCCTCAATAATTCCGGTTAGGTGGTACTTCATGGGAGGGGGTAGAGGGTAGGGGGTAGAGGGTAGGCTTTAGGCTTTAGGCTTTAGGCTTTAGGCTTTAGGCTTTAGGCTTTAGGCTTTAGTTTAGTAGGGTGAGTTAGCGCAAGCGTAACGCACCATCTAGATTTCAAGCTTTTCTGAAGCGATCGATGTTTCTCACGACAGATAGTGATGTTGTATTCCTTTACCCCATTCCCCAGATCCGATCGCTCTTACCATCATCTAGTATCCTATAACTCTTTCTCAAACCCGTATGCTCTCTATTATGATAGTAATTGCGACGACAACCACAAGCTATAAAACATGGATATTGGCATCCCTAAAGAAACCAAAGACCAAGAATTTCGAGTTGGATTAACGCCTAGTACCGTGCGAACATTAGTCGATCGCGGACACCAAGTATATATCGAAACTAATGCAGGAGAAGGTTCTAGCTTTACTGACACTCAATATATCCAAGCTGGAGCCAATATCGTCCCCACCGCCGCCGCCTGGGATCGAGAAATGGTTGTCAAAGTTAAAGAACCCTTATCAGCAGAATATCAATACCTGCAAAAAAACCAGATCCTGTTCACCTATCTCCACCTCGCCGCCAATCGCACCCTCACCGAACAACTGATCGATACTGGTGTCAGTGCGATCGCCTATGAGACAGTAGAATTACCAGATGGCAAGCTACCGTTACTCGCCCCGATGAGCATCATTGCTGGGAGATTATCAGTCCAATTTGGCGCGAGATTTCTGGAGAAACAACAAGGGGGTAGTGGTGTCCTCCTCGGTGGTGTCCCTGGTGTCCAACCAGGACAAGTTACCATCCTCGGTGGGGGGGTTGTTGGGACAGAAGCCACAAGAATCGCGGTAGGTATGGGCGCACAGGTGACGATCCTGGATGTGAATGTCGATCGATTGAGCTATCTTGAAACGCTCTTTGGTTCGCGCGTGACTTATCTCTACAGCAATACCTCAAATATCGAAACTGCCGTCCGCAGTGCCGATCTAGTCATCGGTGCAGTGCTGATCTTGGGCAAACGTGCGCCCTTGCTCGTCTCTAGTACCCTCGTCGGGCAGATGAAACCAGGTGCGGTGATAATTGATGTCGCAGTCGATCAAGGGGGGTGCATCGAGACAGTCCGCCCCACCTCTCACACTAGCCCCGTTTATATTGAATCTGGAGTGGTACATTACGGTGTGCCAAATATGCCTGGAGCGGTACCGTGGACAGCCACCCAAGCCTTAAATAATAGTACCGCGCCCTATGTGGTTAAATTAGCCGATCGCGGTTTAGAAGCTCTCGAACTAGATCCAAATCTTGCCAAAGGTGTAAATGTACGCGGTGGATCGATCGTTCATCCAGCCGTGCGATCGGTTTTTCCAGACTTAGCTAGCTCCTAAACAGTTGACAGTTGACAGTTGACAGTTGACAGTTGCCTGCCACGCAACAGTCCGCCTCAAGACGGGGGATTTAGACCCCTGATTTTTGCTGAGATAACTTGGATCGGTTCGGTATAATGATGGAATAATAGTCACAAACCGATTACTGTAGCTATTTGGAGGTTTTATGACAATCGCTACTGCTCCTGTAGATACCCAACCGCTGCTACTAAATATCAGCAACACCACGCTTCAAGTTACGCCAGCACAATTCGATCTATTATGTATCAACAATCCCGATCTGCGGCTGGAACTAACTAAAGATCGCGAATTAATTGTCATGACTCCAGCATTTCCGATTAGTGGGAAGCAAAACGGAACTCTGTTTGGGCGCGTCTGGCTTTGGAACGAACAAACCGAGTTGGGGGAAGTATTTGACTCTTCTACTGGCTATGACTTCACCGCAATTGGTGGCGGTAAAATGTCTCCCGATGTATCTTGGATTGTCAATTCTCGCTTAGAAGGAATTTCGCTCGAACAATTTTGTCCGATTCCTCCCGATTTGGCGATTGAACTGCGATCGACTACCGACAGGTTGAGCACTCTCCAAGCTAAAATGATTGAATATCGCCGACTGGGAGTGCGATTGGGCATCCTCGTCAATCCCCAAGACAAACAAGTAGAGGTTTATCGATTGGGGCGAGAAGTTGAAGTATTCGATGACCCAATATTCGTTAATTGTGAAGATGTAATGCCTGGTTTTGGATTGAGCTTGCAGAAGATCTGGTAGGTATCGATCGAGGGATAATGGAAACTAAGTCTATTTTTAAAAACCGTCCATGTCCATCAAAATTAACCAACTACAGCAACTAAAACCCCTCACCGTCCCTAACCGACTTTTACTCGGCCCTGGGCCGTGTAATGCCCATCCTACCGTCCTCCAAGCGATGAGTACGACCCCAGTGGGACACCTCGATCCGGCGTTTTTGCAGATTATGGACGAGATTCAGTCTCTACTACGATACGCATGGCAAACTGACAATCCACATACGATCGCCGTCAGCGGTACCGGAACGGCGGCGATGGAAGCAACGATCGCTAATAGTGTCGAGCCTGGGGACGTGATGCTGATTGGGGTGGCGGGATATTTTGGGAATAGATTGGTGGATATGGCGGGACGTTATGGTGCAGATGTCCGCACGATCTCTAAACCCTGGGGTCAAAATTTCTCCCTCGATGAACTCCGCACGGCGATGGCTACCCACCGCCCGAAAATTTTGGGGCTAGTTCATGCCGAAACATCTACAGGCTGTCGCCAACCGATCGAAGGTGTGGGCGAACTATGCCAGGAGTATGACTGTTTGCTGCTGCTCGACACTGTAACTAGCCTGGGCGGGGTGCCAATCCACCTCGATGATTGGGGAGTGGATCTGGCTTATAGTTGCTCTCAGAAGGGCTTGGGCTGCGCTCCAGGGGCATCACCATTTACGATGAGTCCACGGGCGATGGAAAAATTGTTAGCCAGACAGACAAAGGTGCCTAATTGGTATCTGGATATGCTGCTGTTGGGAAAATATTGGGGGGCGGAGCGTGTCTATCACCATACCGCACCGATTAATCTTTACTACGGTTTGCGCGAAGCACTGCGGTTAGTTGCGGAGGAAGGTATCGATAAGAGTTGGGCGCGACATCAAGCAAATGTCGAGTATCTCTGGTCTAGTTTAGAATCGATCGGGCTGAACATGCACGTCGAAAAACAGTATCGATTACCAACTCTCACTACTGTCTGCATCCCCGCTGGTGTCGATGGTAAAGCTGTCGCCAAGCAACTACTCACCGAGCACAATATCGAAATCGGTGGCGGTTTGGGCGAACTTGCTGGGAAAGTCTGGCGGGTGGGTTTGATGGGGTATAACAGTCGTCAAGATAGTGTCGATCTATTAATTACTGCGTTAAAACAAGTTCTAAAATAATTTACTCCCCAATCTGTGACAAATTAGAGATCTACGGTAGTGAGTGAATGGCTTGCACTATACCTAATGGTTTGATTTAGATCATCTAAATCTATAGATCGAGCGATAACCAAAAATACTAGAATTTGTCATGTTTATCAATAGACTTGAAAATTTATCACGTTAGGATTAGTGCAATATGGCTCTTCATAAAATCAAAGACTTCGATCCAGATTATGTCAAACATCTCAACGATCGCGATGTGAAAGGATTGGATGTATATTCAGGTCAGGAAAAAATTGGTTCTGTTAATGATTTGTTAGTAGATGATAAAGGACAGTTTCGCTACTTTATTATTAATACTGGTGGCTGGCTCTTGACCAAGAAAGTATTACTACCGATCGGTCGCGCCCGCGTTGATTATGCCAGTTACCGTGTCTATGCCGATAACCTCACCAAGAGCCAAGCGGAAGCTCTACCTGAGTTTACTGATGGCATGATGGTTGATTACGACCATGAAGAGCAAGTGCGCGGCGTGTATCGTACCTCCCAGCCAAATCTGAAGCAGCAAGCACCGATCGCCCGTGCTGCTAGCCCCGATCGGGTGCGAACTACCACAGACGAGGAACCTATGCTTGCGCTCGAAGATGAGTATGGAGAAGTTCAAACGGCTGTTGTCACGAAGTACGATCGTCAGACCTACCAGCACGAACAAGAACCCGACTTGTATGCGATGAATGAGGAAAATCATCCCAACTTCAAGCTCTATGAAGAGCGGTTAATTACTAGCAAAACCCGTCAAAAGACTGGCGAAGCAGTAATCAGCAAACGGGTTGAGACAGAAACCGCCACAGCCTCTGTCCCGATCGAAAAAGAGCGGGTGACGATCGAGCGTATTCCTGGAAATTCTGGAGCCGCAGTTGCACCTGGTGTCGCAACATTTCAATCAGGCGAAGTTTCCCGTGTAGATGTATATGAAGAAGTGCCTGAATTTCACAAAGAGGCATTTGTGCGCGAGGAAGTTCGAGTTAGCAAAGTTGTAGACAAGGAAACTGCGACCGTCCAAGACACCATCCGGCGCGAAGAAATAGATCTAGATGAGCATGGCAATTCAGTAGTTAAGAATTAGCAGTAGAATTCGTTCCCGAGAGCCTCTCCTCTGGAGAATCGCACATCCTCCCCCTGAGTTTCTCCCACTCGATCGAAGCTAAAATTTTTTAATTACCCGATCTAAAACAAGCAGCAAATTCTAAAACTTGCTGCTTGTCTGTTCACTCTCAACTATCAACTATCAACTGTTCACCTATGCTAGATCCCAGAGTTCGCGGACTCCATCTTCAGGCAACCAAGTGGCAATTTCCGCGATTCGCTCTGGGGAGAGTTCCCTTTTTGTAGCCGTGAATACAGCTTTGACTGCTTGCTTGCGCTCTTTATCCTTATCTTCGGGCCTTCTTTCTAGTCCACTTTCATTTGCAGCGCGGAAGAAAAAGCGATCGGAATTAATCTTAAAAATACCTGGTCCTTGCCAAGGTGGACGCACCCGACTCAGAAAGCCGACGAGGGGATTGGTATCCTTCCATAGATCCGTGACTTCCATTTGCAGGGCTTTTTCATCGGTTGGCATCATTTCCTCATGTAGCTCGGAGGCAACTCTGTCAGCAGCTTCGGTTGTCATCAAGTCCCGCATAATCCGAAACACAACTTCAGTGAAGTCTCTGGCATCGTAGGGATCGGCAAAACCACCCTCAACCATCACATATTCAAGGAATGAACGATCCTTATCGGCAAATATCGCTCTGGGATCTTCAATCTCGGTCGGATCGACTTCTGGGACGGGTTTTTTTAAAGTTTTCTCAGCATTTTCGGGTGGTTCAAGTGTTGAGTCTTTACTCAAAGTTTCATCTGTCATGACTTCCTCGCTCCTTAAATTAATTGATAATTGATAATTGACAATTGATAATTGGATTTTTAAGACGGGGATTTAGACTCATGCTCTTTGTTAACTAAGTTTGCGTTCGATCGCTATCAACAATATTATGCAAAATCCAGCAGTCTTGCATCCTTCATAAGTTAGATATGCGATCGGACAAAAGGTAGAGATTTTGACATGCTAGTGCTGCGACAAAAAACCCGACTTCTTAAAGGAGTCGGGTTTTCATGTGCACCAGTGACTGCTAGATTATGCGGACACTGCGCTTTGTGGTGGATTTAGTTGCATTGCTTTTGCCTCAACCGAAGCAGTGCCTGGAACGGGTCGGAGCCAGAAACGGTGCTCTTTGATTGCATTGATAAAGGCGGTGGAAAATGCCGCCATGTCTGACGCATCCCGACTGGTAACAACACCCAGTTCGTCGCTGACTTTGCCATTTTTCTGGCTCAAGTCAATACCTTTGAGATCGGACTGGATCAACAGATCCATCCCTTCACCAGAGGCAGCGAGCGGTTTGAAGTGCTTGTAGGCTTCATGGATAAAGGCTAGGGCTTCTCCATGCGCTTTTAGAGCCTCAATGCTGGCAGCACCACCAGGGACATAGACCGCATCATATAGTACCGAAGCGGTAGTTAAGAAGGTCTTATCGACGGCAATTTCGCCACCATCTGCACTCTTAATCGTGTTGCCAAACTTCGAGACGATCTCCGATCCGACGTGCATCGCACTCAGAGTATGCTTGAGCATCGAGATCTGAGCACCGTCTACGCCATCTGCTGCTAAGATTGCCACCTTGCGACCTTTGGCAGTTTTATCGGTGTTTTCTTGGCTCAGAGCTGCTGACTTTTGACCGTGATTTGGGGTGGCTGGCTCGGTTGGTACTGGCATCCCCAAACCTAGAGCGACGCGTTTTGCCAATTCCCCATCAACTTTGTTAAAGCGATCGAGCATCCGCTGCTTTATTTCTACTTGGGGCACTTTACCCAACTCAAAATGGGCGGCTTCGACAAGGCGATCTTTTTCGCCAGTTGAGAGGCTGTTCCAGAATAGTGTTGCTTGGCTGAAGTGTTCGCCAAAACTCGGACTACGTTCGCGAATTTTGTGCCCTTCTACCCGCTCTGGGTAGGTGACAAAACCGCCATCCTCTGGGGCTACTGGCGCGGGGAGATTGTCGCCCAGCGAATTAGGCGAGTAGTTGACGCGGCTGGTTTTGATGTCCATCTGCATCCGTCCGTCTTGATTGTTGTTGCTAAACGGACAGACGGGACGGTTGATGGGTAGATGAACGAAGTTTGGGCTACCTAACCGATGCAGTTGGGTATCGTGGTAGGACATCAGACGACCTTGCAATAGTGGATCGTCGCTAAAGTCAATCCCTGGTACCACATTTGATGGTTGATAGGCAACTTGCTCTGTTTCGGCAAAGAAGTTGTCAGGGTTGCGGTTAAGCACCATTTTACCGATCGGGCGGACTGGTACTAGTTCTTCGGGAATGAGCTTGGTAGAGTCCAAAATATCGAAGTCGAAGTTCAGTTCGTCTTCTTCGGCGATGATTTGTACCCCTAGCTCGTACTCTGGGAAAATGCCTTTGTCGATCGATTCCCACAATGTCCGACGCTGAAAGTCAGGATCTTTGCCAGCGATCTTTTGGGCTTCATCAAATACATTGGAGTGTACCCCAGCCAGTGGTTTCCAGTGATACTTCACAAAGTGCGACTTACCTTCAGCATTTACCCAGCGGAAAGTGTGAATGCCAAAACCCTGCATCGTGCTAAAATTTCGGGGCAATGTCCGATCGGATAGCAACCACATAATCATGTGCATTGATTCCGGTATTAGCGAAATAAAGTCCCAGAAACTCGGATGTGCGGTAGAAGCCTGGGGCATCTCGTTATCTGGCTCTGGTTTGATCGAATGAACTAGGTCTGGAAACTTGATCGCATCCTGAATAAAGAATACGGGAATATTGTTACCGACGATATCATAGTTACCATCTTCAGTGTAAAACTTCACTGAAAAGCCGCGTACATCCCGCACAGCATCAGCAGAACCGCGCGAACCACCGACAGTCGAAAACCGCACGAACACAGGCGTTTTGGTAGATGGATCTCCCAAAAACTTCGCCTTGGTCAATTCTGCCATCGATTCGTAGGGCTGGAAGTAACCGTGTGCGCCCGCGCCCCGCGCGTGAACTACCCGTTCGGGAATGCGTTCGCGATCGAATGCTGATAACTTTTGTTGGAAATGGAAATCTTCAAGTAGTGTCGGCCCACGCCCACCCGCTTTGAGCGAATCATCTGTGCTGCTCAGTGGCACACCCTCATCCGTGGTTAATTTTGAACCTGGTGCTACGCGATAGTTCTCTAGGCTCCGATCTTTACTTTGCTCATCTACCCGATCTTGATTGCTCATATTAGTCCTTTGAGGTGCTTTTTTAGGCTCTCTAATTATTTCGCATCATCGGCTGACTTTAATGGATAGGCTGCTTACCAATATCCTCGAAAAAGTTACCTTTACGCTCTCCCCCAATCTATGAAAGATCTTACTATTTAAGTTCTATCTTTTGGTAGATACCAAAATAATCGCGGGCTTCTCAGGATTAAGCTAGATTAAATTATTTATATAGATAATTTAATTAAGTAACAATCCCGCAGATGCAGGTAAAAAAGGGAGATGTCTGATGACACCTCCCTTATTTAGGTCTTTTAATTAACCCGTGCGAATCGCGCTCATAATCTGATGCTCTTGGCTAATAGATTTAGTTAGATCGAACGAGATAAATCTCATTGAAGAAATTTACTTGGCGATCGATTTTTGTTTAGTCCTCTATAGGGCTTTTTTTGCTTTAATAAAGACTAATCGATTTTTTACTGTCAGACGTGGTGCTCTCCAGCGCAAGCATAGTAGCAATTGACACGAGTTGATTTAAAGACTAGTGGGACTATCTTGGACTAGTTGCAGGGCTAGTTCTCGGAGTAGTTGCGGGACTCATGCTTGGACTCATACTTGGACTCATACCTGGACTCATACCTGGACTCATTCCTGTGCCTGTGCCATCCGTACCAGTACCTGTGCCTGTGCCACTCGTACCTGTGCCACTGGTACCTGTACCACTTGTACCCGTGCCACCTTTACCACCTGGCGAACAGGAACTAAGTAAAAGGGCAAATCCAATTAGTGAAGCTAACAACGAACCGATCTTTTTCATAACTACTCGCTTAAATTTAGGTAAAGGATAATGTCTAAAAAGGCATCGAAGTGTGAATTGACAGTTGGTAATTTGGCAGATTTATTTTTTGCTAACCATGCTAAATACTTAGACTAGAATGGCTTGTGAATTAATATTATAGAGCAGAATTTTCTGTAATCTAACCTACTGATTTAACACCCAAAATAATGGTACTAAACTTTAACTACATTCTTAACTACTTACAATAGGTGTCGATCGGTAGTTTTACCTCTATCGATCGAGCGATATCCCCGATGACCAAATTATTTACTGGTTAACAAAGAAATTTTTAGTTAATATCTCTATTCAAAGGCAAACCTTGAAAGCTAGAGAGATTGTAAAGAAATTATTTAGAATAGTGCAAAAATTGCTGACTGAAATTGGACTCTAACTGTCCCCAGAGCCACGTTGCAAGAGATTTTATCGGCTAAAAATCTTGCCAATGCTCGACGATCGGATATGGTATATTGACGGAAATAAATAATAAATTTCATAGAGATTGGGCAATGCTCACATGGTGCGACGGTAGGCTCACGCCAACCAAATGAATACCAGTGACTAAATCAGCTCTCTCATCCCCACACTTGGAGTTACCGATGTCTACGTGCACCGAACGAACGGAATGCAAGATTTTAATCGTCGAAGATTCACAAGACAATCGGGAAATTTATCGTGAATGCTTGGTATCTGCCCAAAACTTGGATTGTCAGATCCGAGAATGCGAGTCGGCGGAGGAAGCCTTGGAGATGTGCATTAAAGATTGCCCCGATCTAATTTTGCTAGACTATATACTTCCCAAGTTAGATGGGCTGCAATTTCTGCGCCAAGCGATCGATCGACTAGAGACAATGCCCGCAGTGATTATGGTGACGGGTAAGGGTAGCGAGATGATTGCTGTAGAGGCGATGAAGCATGGCGTGAGAGACTATGTTGTCAAAGGGCGACTCACACCTGAGCAGCTAGTAAATATCGTAGTCAATACCCTCAACGATCGCCAGCTCAAAGCTCGAATCGATGCACAGCTTCAACAGCAAGAAGTGGTCGCCAGGATCGCGCTGAAGATTAGTCAGTCGCTGGAACTGTCATCCATCCTCCAAGCTGCGGTAGAAGGAACACGCGAACTTTTAGGCTGCGATCGGACTTTAGTCTGCCACTTGGGTTCCGGTCTGAATGGGACAATTGTGGCTGAGTCGGTGCTGTCTGGGTGGTCGGTGGCAGAGTGCGATCGGCTGGAGAGTAACGATCCAGTCGATCCAGCCGACCGGATCGAACACTACTTGCAGGGGCACAAGACAGCGATCTCCGATATTGAGTCGGCTGATTTGACAGACTATGATTTACACAGATACCGACAATTCCAGGCTAAAGCAGTCTTAACGGTGCCGATTTTGGTGCGAGATACTTCAACTTCACCATTGAGTGAGTCGAGATTATGGGGTTTACTCATCGCTCATCATTGCCAAACGGTGCATCACTGGAACACCGACGAGCTAGACTTACTCGATCGACTGTCGCTGCAAATGTCGATCGCCATTCAACAAGCAGAGCTAGTCGCAGACCTCAAAGCCACTCTGGCAACTCAACAAGCGATCGAGCATCAATTGCGAGAGCGAGTGCTCGAAATCGAACAAGCCAATTTGCAGCTATCGGCCACCAGCCATTTATTAGCAGATCGCAATCAAGAACTAAATGACTTTTCACACATTGTCTCCCATGACTTACAAGCCCCCCTACGCGGGATTTCCAATCTTGCACAGTGGTTAGGTGAAGATTTGGGTGGCAAACTTCCAGCTAAAAATCAGCAGCAGTTGGATCTAATCAAGGATCGGGTGGTGCAGATGACCGCGCTGATCGACGGATTGCTTCGGTATGCACGGATTGGGCGAGAGACGATCGACTCGCTCCCGACGAATATCGGTCAATTACTGGCAGAAGTGGTCGATATCCTCGCACCTCCCCCCAATTTCCAGGTGCTATTTGCTGCGGATCTACCGACGATCGAGACTCAAGCTTTGTTACTAAAACAAGTTTTTACCAACTTAATCGGCAATGCCATCAAGTATCACGATCGCCCCAATGGTCGGGTGGAAGTTTTGGTAACGGATCTAGGATCTGTCTGGCAATTTACGATCGTTGATGATGGCCCAGGTATCGATCCAGAACACCACCACAAGATCTTCGGTATGTTTAAAAGACTAGTCAGCGGCGACAATACTAAAGGAACGGGAATTGGTTTGGCGATCGTCCAAAAAATCGTGGAAGCTCAGGGCGGCTCAGTCTGGGTAGAGTCGAAACTAGGTAAGGGTAGTGCCTTTTCATTTACCTGGCCCAAACTAGCATAGGCTTTAACAAAGAGTAGGGGTTTAAATCCCCACGCGTCGGGGAACCCGACACGACACCCTTAGGTGGATTATTTTTAGGGTACTGGACGGGGTACCCGTCCTAAAACCCCAATTATCAATTATCAATTATCAATTAATTTAACGTGCTTTGATAAAGGGTCTGTATCCGATCGATATACTAAACAAAATCAAGGAGATCGCCAGGATCGCGCCCGTCACAGCGATAAGCGGGGTATTGAATTGGCGAATCGCGATCGCAATTAATGTCCAGACGGTTACTAGTAGATAAGCAGTGTTATGACGTTGAATAATCACCACAGTAGCGATCGCCGCAGCAACTATCATCATGATTACCGTCCAGACAGTCGGCGTAATTCCCCAGCCGTCCCAGTTGGCGATATAGAGTGTGCTGGCAACATTTACAATAGTGGCAACACTAATCCAACTCAGGTAAATACTGATGGGGATATCGACCAACCATCGCTCTAGTTGGGAGACACGCTGTTCGCCGATGCCCAGCCGTTGATACATCCCAATCAACGACAGCAGAATCCCGAACATCGCGACGATCGATAATGGAAACTGACGAGCAAGGAAAAGATAAATCCAGACACATTGACACACACAGGCGATAGTCAGTAGATAACCAGTGCGTTGTAAGCGGGGATTCCGTCGTTGAGTGGATTGGAATTGATAAATCCCAAAGCCAATCAACCCGATATAAATTAGTCCCCAAATCCCAAAGGCATAATTGGCAGGAGTAACCTGGACGGGAGCCAAGCGGGTATTGGAGAGAGTGCCGACATTGACACCATTGGGTGGAAAGATATTAGAAATAGTATTGACAACAATACTACCGACAATGGCAACAGCAGTGATGGCTTGTCGCCGCAGATCTGGGTCGGCTTGGCTAGGTCTCATGATTTTGTAGTGATAAGTTAGCTTTGGACAAGGTGCTATTCATATTTTTTGGTAATGAAATGTTATTTTTAAAATATTCTTTTATTAATTAGATGGTTGCACAAATTGCTAAAGATAATCTCTATCTTTTGAGTGAATATGTAGCTAGATTGCTAATCTCATCTCTATCTTTTGATACTCACAACTCCAGTGACGACAGAGCCAAAGGCTTCTCGCAGCTTTTGGTCGCAGGAATGGCGATCTGTCCTCATCACCCTAGCGGCGGCTATAGCAATACGGTTCGGTGCCCCCCAGCCCCCAATCCTGGGGGAGCAAGTCTGGCGGAAGTCCCCCAGAATTGGGGGATTTAGCGGCGCGATATGGGCGGGGTTCCCCACTGGGGCGCGAGCTTTTGGGGGGAAGCTTCCCAAGCGAGCTTTTGGGGGGAAGCTTCCCCCCAAAACGTCGCGCCCGAAAACGTCGCTTCGGGTGACCCGACCAGTACGCACATATAATCGCGACAAGACAGGGGGCGATCCTCACTAGAGAATCGATTAACCGAACCGTATTGGCTGCTATCCAATCGATCGACACGATCGATTGGATAGCAAATATAGGAATCCTAAATGAAAAGCTAGGTTGATGTAGGGTGTGTTAGGCGGCTGCCGCATGAGCACCAATGTTTAATACCAGGGATCTGATTTAGGATTGCTATAGATGATGGAATCGGTAGAATATATGTCAAGATTGGGAAATAAAATCTGTTGGATTGGGTCAATACATCCAAACCCATCAACAGGAGCAAACTACCTATTTCTGGATCTAGCCAATGCCTAATCAAGCTCAATTATGGTTTCAACCGTTAATCTGGATGGATTTTCGATTGGCAGTAATATTTACAGTACTAATTCCAGTGATTCTCCTATTGTGGGCATTCGCTCAAAAAATGGCAGTAATCCAAAGCTTATTAATTATCTATTGGCGGGTAGCTAGTCTACTGGCGATTACTGTCTATTTGCAGATTGGTTCTGTGCCGATTAGTTTTATTACATCCTTCGTCGGACAAGCATTGATTCCCCTGTCATTATGGTTTTGGGCAGATCTCAATGAAGAAATTAACGATTTACCTTCGACTCCGCTCAAGCTGGGATTCTTGTCTTGGCGATGGGCGACTACAGTCTATTCTACTCTGAGTGCGATCGCGCTCGTCCCCTTTCTATCCTGTGCCTTTGGTACTGCCAAAACAGATTCCTGTCAGGCTTGGTTTCAACCATCCTGGCTTTATTACCAATTTTTTCACGCCAACTCTAAACCAGAATTTCTCAGCTTCTTAGGAATTCTCGGTTTGGTTTTTTATACCTTATCTTTAGTTTACTTTTTAACTGTACGTCTGGGCAAACAAGGTCGATCGGCAATGGCAGGAGATGAGTAAGTAAATTAGTTGATAGTTGATAGTTGATAGTTGATAGTTGGCACTGTTGGCGTTAGCCTTGCCCTTGGCAATGCGAAGCTCCAGTTGGGGAACCCGTAAGACAGAGTTGGCAACCCAACCATCCCTCAGAAGCTCTCGCGCCCCAGAGGTAGGGTGTGTTAGGCGTAAGCCGTAACGCACCAGTATCCGATCTGAATGGCATCCGCAATTATCAATTATCAATTAGTTTAAGCCCAGATAATTTTCTAATAACACCTGTAAATAGCGACGAGAGATCGCGGTTAACCCACATCTGGCAATTGCTAGCCGTGGGTTTTGACGTTGGACATCTCCAAAAATGCGACAGTCACGATAAAATTCCAGCCAGCTCTGAGCCAGATCGAGCGTTAATTTAGTCCAATTGGGCGATCGAATCTGGGCGATCGGATCTGGGCGAACGATTCCGCTCGGTAGTTGGGGTGAGACAACCCGCAAATTATCGCTGTAGATTCCATCTAAAACTGCCATCAAGGCATAAATCAGCCGCTGTTGGACTGGACAGTCAAAAATGCTCCTTAACTCTGCTGTGGATGGATTTTCCAGGCAACTGAGATCGGCGGTGCTGAGTTGCCAGTCAGCGGTGATTGTCACTAATTTCTCGCTCTGAGCCAATTGGAGTACCGAGCAACAGCGGGCATGAGCGTAGATAGCGATCGTCGGTGCTAAAAATTGTCCTGGAGAGGGAGCGATAATCAGTGGCAAGTCATGAATATAATTGAGCCACAACGCGATCGATCTCGGTGTCAGTTCAAAGTAAATATAGCCAGCATCATTAAACCAACAACCTAGCTCTAGGCAAGAACGAGGATCGATCGCATCACCGATTGGCGGTTGGAGGTGGTGACAGATTTCCACTGGTGTGAATGATGATTTTGCTGCCAATCGGTGCGCGATCGTGCTGACATACTGGTATGGTGATGATGTGACCAGCTTCAGCGATTGCTCAAATTGCCAGTGCCCACCCAATGGTGATAACTTAGGCACAACATTGTCACAATTATGGGATAAAGGTTCAAAAATTTTCTGAGCGATCGACTGCAAATAGTTAGCAATTGTTCCAGCAATTGTCGGTACCAAGGGTAGTAAGATCGGGCTGGAAACAGGAAAAATCTTCACACCCAAACCTATATTCTAAAAATTACGTATATTCTAGACTAAAATAAAATTGATTCAATACATAAAAATATATGTAGAATCATTAAAAATCATGTATCGTTATGCTGGTTTGTTATGCAATCACCTACCCCGCCAAAGAATAATACACGTTCGTTCTCAACTTGGCATCGACTGCTAGAATGGGCGCAAGAACATTATCGCTATCGAACATTTGCTAAAGATGCTCAGATTCCGACTCGATCGGGATTATTATATCTAGTCCAACGTGGTACGATCCGCCTCAATGGAACGGCTCAAGCAGCTCCACCATCGTATCCACACCAAGATAGTACCCCGCTCGAATTTCAACTTAACAGCGGCGATGAAACTTTTCTGGGTTTTGTAGGCGCGGGACAACCATTTGAAATCGTCGAGCGATCTCCATTTACGCTGCAAGCCTTTGCACATACAGATAACACTGCAATTTTCTGGATGTATTGGCACGATCTCGAAAATTTCCCCAGTTTTCGGCGCGAAATTTTGGACTCCTTCCGTTATCAACATCAGCGGAAACTATTATGGTTAAATACCCTCGGACAACGCCACACGATCGAACGATTACTCGGCTACTTAACCCTGTTGATTGAAGAATTTGGCGAACCTTGTACAGAAGGATACTTCTTACCTTTTCCACTCACACATGCCCAAATTGCTAGTGCCATCGGCACCACTCGCGTGACAGTGACAAGATTGATGAAAGAATTGCGGGAAGAACGCAAAGCAATCCAAACTAAAGATGACAATCTCATCTGCTTGCTGACTCCCGCTCAAATAGAATAAAAGGTCGGATTCGCGATCGTGGTGGCGATCGGTGAAGATCTGTTTAAGCTAAACTAGAGATTAATTATTCACCAGTTTAACTGCGATCGCCCTATGATTTTGCCAGGTTCGACCATTCGCGTCAAAAATATTAACGATATCTACTACGGCTTCAAAGGATTCGTCCAACGAGTCACCGACGGCAAAGCGGCGGTGATCTTTGAAGGTGGTAACTGGGATAAGATGGTCACATTTCGTCTGAGCGAACTCGAACTAGTAGATCTGACTCAGAAATAACCGCGCGTGGGTGAAGCCGCGACATACTAATTAATATGCTCGATCTGCAAGGACTGAATATTTACTTAATCGGGATGATGGGTTGTGGCAAAAGTACCATTGGCCCATTACTTGCCGAGCGTTTAGGCTATAGTTTCTTAGATACCGACCCCACTATCGAAAAATTAGTCGGTCAAAGTATCTCCGAAATTTTTCAAACCGTTGGTGAAGCAGAATTTCGGCAAATAGAAACCCAAGTACTAGCCGAAGTCTCTGCTCATACACGGCTGATCGTGGCTACAGGTGGCGGGATCGCGATCGAGCGTGAGAACTGGAACCACCTACATCAAGGCTTAGTCATTTGGCTAGATCCATCTGTAGATCTGCTCGTCGAACGTCTTCAGGGCGACACCACCCGACCGATCCTAGCCACCCCTGAAGATCTTCAGCCCAAATTAGAGCGAATTCTGGCAGAACGTCGCCACAGATATGCAGTAGCCGATCTGCATATTGCGATCGCTCAAGATTGCCCTACTGAGGAAATTATCGATCGGATCTTAACCGCCATTCCAACAGTGTTAAAAAAGCCAATGACTATTCCAGTTTAAAGACTATTTCGGTGGTATTGCGGGGTGTGAAAGAGATCGAGGAGAGCGGGGAAGCTGATGGGGTTTTGAGGTAACAAAACTAACTTTTCAGACACCCTCTCCTTTAGAATCGGCACATCATAATCGTTCCGTTTGTGTTGCTTCAATCTCAACATTTTCAGATGTTTTGCGAATAGCAATTACTAATAACGCCCCAACTTCTAAAATTAGTGCGGCAATTGCCGTTGATGCAAGTTTCAATAACCAACCATCTGCTGTGTCAAATAACCCTGCTTTTCCACTCAAATAGGCAGAAATAATGTCTGTAAAATCGATTGCTATACAGCCCACCAATAGCATATTCACATTCGTTTTACTTGCAAACACGACCAGCACAGAAATTACAATATCTCTAATTGCCCAAGCCCGAATAGCATAAGGCAGTTGCGGATTAGACGATAAGGAAATCCCGATCTCTTCCATAAACCACTGCGGCTCGGCATAGCCAAAAACACCGAGGCTAAACCGAATCAGACACATCAGTCCGATCGTTGCAGCAATATACCAGACTTGACCTCTCATGTTTAATTCTCCGCTATTCGATCGAGACTTAGCTAGACACTAACACGATTGTCACCAAATTACTTAATCGATCGAACTCTTGCCCAATAGCTAGGAGGGATCGTGAGATGTCCTTTCTGACTGAAAGTTTAGCAATCGCACAGTATTTTGCAGATAAAGAAGACCGCAATCTAATTGGGAGCGCGTGTATCGATCTTGGTGGTGGTACTTTTGATATTTCAATTTGGCAAGATAATCGACTGATTCATCAATGCTCGATCCAATTAGCCGGACGAAACTTATCAGCGAAGAACAGGACTAGATCCACAGTATAGTGTCAAATTATGGAGTGAAACTCATAAAGAGATGCGAAAAATGTTACTCGATATCAAAGGTAAGTCTGATGATATCCGCATTGAGCCACTCTTTATTATTGGGCTAAAGGCTCTACTCCGAGTACTAGCTAAAGAATGGGCTGGCAGATAGACAAGATTTATTTATAGCAATAGTTAATTATGATTAGCTATTGCTTTTGTTTTAGATTAGTAGCCTCGATCGAGGGCAGAATAATTTCAAATAGATCCAAATAATTAATTCCAAATCCATATGGCATATTTATATTCTGATTCTTCAATTTGTAGCACCACAATTATCGATCGCACGAAAGAAGATTGTGATAAATGCGGATGGATACTAGAAATTGAAAGTTTACTAAATCCACAGATTTATGACTCATTACTCAAGTGGGCAATCCAATATTACGATCGGGTGCAAAACTTAGAAGGTAGAAGTAAGTAACATCGTGAGCGATTAAATAATAGATTATATGGAGTTATATCGATCGTTAATTTGACTATGACAGAAGTTCGTACCGTCGCCAGATAGATTCAACAATTAGAAATTTATCTAAATAATCTCGTCTCTTCTCTGATGCGAGGAGAGCTTCCTGTCAATCTCCAGCCTATCACCCAAATTTTTGATAATGCGATCGCAGCCATTCCCCCGATTCTGAATCTACCCCAAGCTCGATTCATCGAATTATACAACGATCTCCCACATCTATTTACCGCCTACGAGATCGATGTTACCCTCAGCGAAGATAGCTATCACCGCCAAACTAATGAGATTCTCTTTCATCGCTTTGTACGGGGAAACTATTGGATTATCCCTACTCAAGTAGGATTAGATAAAGGATAGTTAGTCCCCAACCCTCTAAAAGGTTTATCGCTCGATCGAATGCCATCCTTAGCAGCTAGTTTCGATTGAGATATTATTTCCACATTTACTAATAGTACTTGTCTTTTAGTCGCACCTGCATTAGTCCAAATCTTACCAATAGTCGCACCGCTGACGTGGAAACTAGTAGAGCGCGGTAGACTAACCACTACTCAAGTTCAGCAATCTGCTGCTACAACTAATGTAATTGAAAGTCTAGTAGAGAAAATAGTAAAATTAAACGATCGGATCTTGCAAATCGAACGAAAGTCAGTCACAACCGAAGTTATGAAAACTTTAAATGATAAGCAAGAACAGTTACAATCGATTAGTGCTAAAATTATCGACCAATTAGCCACAAAACAGCAAGAAGAAATATTATCACTCAAGTCTGAGCTAGCTCAATCTAGCGATCGAGCTTCAAGCCAAGAGCGAGAAATAACTGCCTTGAAAAGTCAGATCGCCTCGATTGTTACTACTATCGGCTCTAATTCTGCACAAGCGATCGCTGCCAAGGAAATTACATCGCTCAAAATCGATCTAGAAAAGCTCAAAGCAGAGTCTCAAAATTATCATCTGCAAAATAAAAGCAATCGAGATCTGCTCAAACAGATTAAATCCCTAGTCGCCCAAGAAGTAGCTAATCTCCAGCCAGTTTCAACATCTAAACAAATAGAAACTATCGACGCTGAAATTATTAATTTAGCTCCACCTGCACCCGTAGTCGCTGTTACTAACAATATCCCAGATCCTTTCGCTAGAATCTATAACTCTGGGAAACCTGATTTTCTGCGCGCTTATATGGTCTCAACAGCAGGTTCGATCGGAATAAATGGTCAGATGGTAGAACTAGTAGAAGATAATACCGGACTTTATTGGGTCATTCCGTTTATGGATAGGCTTCACTATTTAGTTCCCAAAATCGATTTTCCTAATAATGATAAATATCTTGAGGGACTGGCACTACTATTTGATGGTAAGAATGACACCACCAGCTTTAGTCTATTTAAACCCGCGATCGTCAGCATTACTAAATCCAATATGCCAAAACAGTGGCGACTACAACAAAAAGGCTATTTAGATCCTCAGCTAACGATCGATTAAGGTACGATTTAGCTCGATGCTGTCAACTGTTTAAGGGTTACAGCAGTAATCAGATCTGCCGATTGCTGCAAGATGTGAGCAACATTCAACCCAAACTCGACCGTAAATGTTAAAATCTACAACTATAGCTAGGGGTGTCCGAAACCAGTCGGGCTGAGAACATACCCTTGCACCTGAGACTGGGTAATGCCAGCGGAGGGAAGCTGTTTATGATAGGAAATTGACTATGCGTGCTGAATGGATTGCGAAACGTAGTGGACAAGCCAATGTCTCCCAGATGCACTATGCGCGGAAAGATGTAATCACCGAAGAAATGGATTATGTTGCCAAGCGCGAAAACCTCCCTGCGGAACTAATCCGCTCGGAAGTTGCGCGTGGACGGATGATTATCCCCGCAAATACCAATCACCCAAATTTGGAGCCGATGGCGATCGGGATTGCATCTCGCTGTAAAGTGAATGCAAACATTGGAGCCTCTCCAAGTTTTTCTAATCTGCAGGAAGAGGTAGATAAACTCGCCCTGGCGGTGAAATATGGTGCGGATACCGTGATGGATCTCACCACTGGTGGCGGTAATTTAGATGAGATTCGGATCGAAATCATCAAAAATTCTCCCGTACCCATCGGTACAGTACCGATTTATCAAGCTTTAGAAAGCGTCCACGGTAGTGTCGAAAATCTCACCCCCAATGATTTTCTGCACATCATCGAAAAACATGCCCAGCAAGGTGTTGACTATCAAACTATCCACGCGGGTATTTTGATCGAACACTTACCTCTAGTTCGCAATCGGTTGACAGGGATCGTCTCTCGCGGCGGTGGAATATTAGCGCGGTGGATGCTGCATCACCACAAGCAGAACCCCCTCTATACCCACTATGATGACATCATCGAAATCTTCAAAAAATGCGATGTGTCCTTTAGCTTGGGTGATTCCCTGCGTCCTGGTTGTACCCACGATGCGTCTGATGAAGCTCAACTAGCCGAACTCAAAACTCTAGGCAATCTCACCCGTCGCGCTTGGGAACATGACATCCAAGTGATGGTAGAAGGGCCTGGACACGTCCCAATGGATCAAATCGAGTTCAACGTCAAAAAGCAGATGGAAGAGTGCTCAGAGGCTCCCTTCTATGTTTTAGGGCCACTAGTCACCGATATCGCTCCTGGTTACGACCATATCACCTCCGCGATCGGCGCGGCAATGGCTGGTTGGTATGGTACAGCGATGCTCTGCTACGTGACACCCAAAGAGCACCTGGGCTTACCCAATGCTGAGGATGTCCGCAATGGTCTAATCGCCTACAAAATTGCCGCTCACGCTGCTGATATCGCCCGTCACCGTCCAGGGGCACGCGATCGTGATGATGAGCTATCCAAAGCGCGTTATAACTTCGATTGGAATCGTCAGTTTGAACTCTCCCTCGATCCCGAACGCGCGAAGGAATATCACGACGAAACTCTCCCCGCAGATATCTACAAAACTGCCGAGTTCTGTTCGATGTGCGGCCCTAAATTCTGCCCAATGCAAACCAAAGTCGATGCAGAAGCATTGACTGAACTTGAGAAGTTCTTAGCTAAAGAGAAAGAACCTTCGAGTATCGGTTAATTTAGTTTAAAGTAATACCACCCCGACTTCTTCAAGAAGTCGGGGATATTTTTCATAAGCGATCGATACCCGCCCAACCCAATCTGTCAGCGATCGCGAATATTAGCTACAATAATTGCAACGATAATTATGAGGATCGGTAATGCCAGCTATTTTTTGGACAATGGAAGAAGTCGCTGCTAGAGCAAAGCAATTTTACGAACATGGTATCCGGCAAAAAGTCGAACATGGAGAAAACATTGGTCAGATGATTGTAATTGATGCCGAGACAGGTGAATATGGTATCGATCCCAGTGGTGTAGAGACGGCGTTAAAGTTAAAGGGTAAAAATCCTTTAGCACAACTATTTACCATCCGAATTGGTTATGATATTGCGGTAGTTTTTAGCGGAGAAATGGAGCGAATTACTGAGTGATTCAAGGTCGAGTTGTCAATGGAAGACCAAATGTACAGGTACTATTTTTGTTGCCAGGGCAACCTAGTTTTGGGATAGACTTTGTTATAGCTGCCACCGAGTGACCCTTTTCTAGTTCATTTAACCCCTGTCTAATGCCAGCAGTGGTTTCTAGATACTCAATCCGGTTGAGCAACTCCCGATCGCCTTCGGCACTTTGGACGACTAGCTCAGATACTCCATTAATAGTGAGGACTAATGGTGACTTTGTGCCTTTAAGTCGATTACCTACGGTACGCTACGCGAACGATGAAGCTAGCAGTGTTACGCTTGAAATTGGAGAGAGAGTTGATATCTCGATTGAGATCCAGCACAAAATTTGCATCATATATCATGCTTAGATGATGCCATGCTGCTTCGATCGATGTCTAATCCGATCGCTTGTAACAAAAACGATCGCAAGTACATACTTGATATGCCCATCGAGAGATGTATTTCTGCTAGTTCCCGATCAAAATTTCACCCGACTTGGCTCGACTACTTTCACAACTCGATCGAGTGGTTGTTTGCGTTTTTTGCCGGAAAATACATTGACTTGATACACGATCGCATTGGTAATATCTAGCGCAGTCATCCAGCCACTCTTACGGTGGTAGGCTCCCGTTTCAATATTCAGCCAACCTGGCCCTTGAGCGACTTCACCTGGGCGAACGCCTGGGAGTGTAAATGTAATTGTATGTCCGGTAATAATCACTTTATCGGGAAAATAAGGGAAATGATTACTCAGGAACTTTTCTCTAATCCAGCAAAATTGCTCGTTGTTTTGCTTGTCTAGCGATTTAAATGGATCGACTCCGGCATGAACCAAAAATACATCACCCAAATCTATGTAAGATGGCAAACTCGCAAACCAATCTAGATCGTCTTGCGGAATTCCGGCATCGCCATAACTCTCTAGCGTAGCATCACCGCCAGATGGCAACCAATGACGCAGCGACATCTCATCGACAACTCCATGATTGAATGATGTCAATAACATCACTTCATGGTTGCCCATCAAACAGGGATAATTGTGTCCCCGAATCCATTTGACTACCTCAGCACTCTTGGGGCCTCGATCGATTACATCTCCCAGAAAATACACTCGATCTTCAGGCGAAACTTTACAAAAATCAATCAGTTGGCATAAGCCATCGAAATGACCGTGAACATCTCCGATGGCGAATTTTCGGGGTTTGGTGCTGTGCTTTTTTTGAAATAAATTAAACATAGAGTGGTTGGTGCTGGATGATATCAGTCGAGGAAAGATCGATCTGTCAACCGGATAATGGATAGTAATTACACTCTGGACTTGGATAGCAATAATGATGACGCTATTTCATCATTATTGCTCAATTCCTCGATCGATTAACGAAATCGAGTCTTTAGCTGAGTCGAATCGCGGACAACTGGCGTAAACTCACCTTTGCTGGGGATCGTCGCAAAACCCGATCGAACTTGTAGTGAGGAATCATTTGCCAATTACATGGTGTTTACCGATCGAGCTGCTGCTTGTGGAGTGCGATTGGGGAGGAATAGTTGTTGCCGATATTTTTCTACCCAATCTGGATGGAAAAAGACGATGATTATCGTCACAGCAGCGACTAAACCGATCCCAGTGGTGAGGAATAAGAACAAATTAATCGCTCGGCTGAGTCGGAATTTTGAAGTCGATCGGACATCATCGACATCTGGTTTATGTCGATCGAGCGTTACCAGTTGACTACTGCCGATCTTGGCAGTTTTTGGGGATACCTGACACGACATCAGTACCAGGGAGATATTATCATCACCATTTTGGCGATGAGCTAAAGCTAACCAAGATTGGACGGCTTCAGTGAGGGGAAGATCCGTCTCCAGAATTCGCTCTGCGTAATCTTGCCAAGAACTTTCGACGAGATGGCGATCGCTCAAACCGTCGGAACACAGTAATAAAATCCCATCCTCGATCGCCATAAATCTCTGCACAGTAGGTTTGAGTAGCTCTCCAGGCTTCATCCCCAAGGCTTGGGTGAGGGCAGTAGCATCGGGACGACTGGCACTATGCCAGGGCACATCTCGACCTTGCTTGACTTCGCGAGTCGCGATATCATCGTCGATGGTCAGTAGTTGGCATCGCTGATGTGTAATCCAATAAGCACGACTATCGCCGACATGAGCAATGTAGATTTCATGGGAATTACCAACCCCAGTCGGGCTAGCGATCGTCTGGTTGACTTGGATCGCCATTACCATCGTAGTTCCCATCCGGCGACGATCTGCTCGTTCTTGGCTGTGATTTTGGGCAGCAATTGTATTATTTGCCACTCGGACGATCGCCCCGATTGTGCTACATATTTGTTCGGGAGAGACTATTTCCCGACTATTAGTCAGATCTGCACATAAAGTCTGGGTCTGGATTTTGAGGAGTTGGACAGCCATTTGACTAGCAACTTCACCCCCTTCGTGCCCAGCCACCCCATCACAAATAATCGCAATTTTCCCACCTGTAGGATCGTCAGCTAATTCCAAGGGTGTTGGGTAATAAGAATCTTCATTATGTTGGTGACTAGCCCCGGCATCCGTACCACCAGCAATTTGCCACCCCAAGGGTAATTGAGCGGCTTGTTCGAGCACGATCTGATTCAGTTGGGCGGCAACATCACGCAGGGACGCTTGTTCCGCCTGCATTTTGGTAAATATGGCACGTAACCGAACAGCGATCTCTGGAGCAGCACCTGACAGGGTTTGGAGCCAGAGCGTACCGAGTCTAGACAGAGTGACTTTAGTTCCTGTAGTATAGTCGGGCATCAATTCGCACAACCTCAGACACCAACCATCAACTCGGAGGTTGTCCATCACCACCAAGCTCGACAACACACCAGTTCCCGCAAGTGGTGCCCAAAGATCGATCGCTTGCCACAACCAATATGCTTGATTTAGTGGTGTCGCTGTACTCCAAGCTGCGATCAGACTAGGGAGTAATTTACCTTCACTATCGATCGGGATATTGTCCAACAGCGGAATTTCCACCGTTTCACCCGCTCTTTTGACCGAACAAAAGCCGTGAATTTGGGGTAAATGCAGCTTGTATTGATAGAGATGAGCGTAGGCTAGAGCCTGACGAGGCAATGGAGATAGCACATCTGGTGGTTCCTGGGGCCTGGTATCTAGCCACAATTGGGGAGAGATCACATGATATCTATCTTCAACTAACCTGTCAGCGGGAATCCAAGTTGCTTGCCGTTCAGCAGCCCAGAGATAGCGAGACATCAATGGTTGGGCAGTAGTCATAGTTGCGGAAATCGGGGGCAAAAATCTCGATAAATATGTCTGGCTAACACAAAATTATCTGGGATTAAGTCTGTAGTTTACGCTAGAAATTGAGCATTTAGAAATCTGTTGGTAATATCCGTCACTAACGATCGAAGTAGGCACAACTCATCAATTGCCCCATCCGCTAGATCCCCATTCTAGAAACCCAATTATCTGCTTGGTGCGCTGTCTTGTCGTTTTTTTATTCGGGGGGAACCCCCGAATAAAAACGCCGCTGTCTTGAAAAGGTGCTCCACTTGGGGAAACCCCAAGACCGCACTTTTCGCAAACCGTCGGGAAACAAAGGCGTGCGCGCAATTATCAATTATCAATTATCAATTAATTTAAATTGATGGCACCGTGAAATGAAACCGACTACCGCAATCTTTGCCCGCAGATTCTGCCCAAATTTTGCCGCCCCAACCATTGACAATTTGCCGACAGATCGCCAGTCCCAAGCCAGTTCCGCCCGCAGTCCGTCGCAGCGAACCTTCGGCTTGGTAGAAACGTTCAAACACCATTTGTAATAATTCCGGTGCGATGCCGCGTCCGGTATCGGTGACAGTTACTTCGAGCATTGATTCAATTATCGAGGCTTCAATGCCGATCCGATCTGTGCCAGTCGTAAATTTACAGGCATTATCGAGCAGTTTAGTCAGGACTTCCACCAACCATTCCCCATCAGCACGCACGAAGGGCAAATCCGTGGGAATATCCACGATAATTTTCGGTAAATCTCGATTGTAGCGACGGGTGTTTAAACCACTCAGGGCGAGATCGATACATTCTTCGAGCGACAGTGGTTCGGGATGCCATTGAATGCGACCGCTTTCGAGCTGGGAGAGGGTGAGAAAGTCTTGAACGAGTTTCCGCATCCGTTCGGCATCTCCGAGCGCGGTGTTGAGCATTACTTGCCGCAGTTCGAGGGACATATCTGGTTCGGTTGCCAGACTTTCTAGACAGACTTGAATTGTTGATAGGGGTGTTCGCAGTTCGTGTCCGGTAATTGCGACTAAATTGGCGCGGGTGCGATCGAGTGCTTCTAGTTGTTGGTTGAGGTATTCTAAGTTGGTATAAGATTCTGCTTGAATTAACGTGCTGCCGATTTGGGTGGCGATCGCTTCAACTAGATTGATGGTGTCATCCGACCACGGTAATGCGGATGGGTGATGTTGATGTAGTTCGATCGTCCCCAAGATTTTATCTTGATGGAGCACTGGCACAATTAACCAGTCGGTGATGCCGAGTTTTGTCAGGGTACGCTGCCACGTTTTGGTAATATTGACTTCAGCTAGAGATGTTGATTCGTGAGTTTTGATGACCGCTTTGAAGATGGGATTGTCTGCTAGGTTCCAAGCTTGACCGATTAAGGAAGGCAGTTCCAGATTGGCTAAATACTCATGGGCGATTGTGGTCGTGCGCTCGTCTACACGATACTGATAAATTAAGCACCGACTGACTTTAGTGGCTTTACCTATTTCCTGCGCGGCAACGTGGAGAATATCCGCCGAATTGAGCGAACGACGAATTGCGCCAGTAATTGTATTGACTAACCGTTCCCGTTCTTCTTTTTCTTCGATCGAGCGGTAAGCCTTGAGGAGTTTATATTGCCGCGCCTGTAAATATGTCACCAATCGCTGCACAAAAGCATCAGCACTGGCTGAATTGTCTTGGGGGATGGTGGGGACAGATAGTAAGTATTCCTGCTTCGCCTGGAGGATTTTAGCCGCCAATTCGGGACGATAACCTTGAATTCGATCGAGTAGAATATGTGCGGCGGTAATAGTGACTTGTCGATCGAATGTCCAGATTCCTTCAAACCGTCTGGATGGGTCGATTTCTGGTAAAACTGGATCGTCCGAAGGCGGGCTGATTTTTTCCCGACAGATCAGGCACGCGGATGACTGAGCACCAATTGCGATCAGATGCCACTCAGTTGCTAGAGCATCAGTGCGAGTAAATGGTACCAACTCATATTCTTCTAAGCGATCGCTAAATTCAGTATCTGGTGCAGCCAGAACATATACTTGGTCGCTAATTTCTCCCAACCGCCGATAGCGATGAGCTTCTTGACGGTAAAACTTCTCTTGCTGAAAACTGGCAATCAGCAACGGTCGATCTGTACCTGCGAGTACCCGATCTTCCATCGCGTGCGATAGAGCCGTCAGGGAAGATTTAAAGTACAAGTGCGACCTGAGGTGGGGCATTTGCCGCAGTAACTCGCTTAAAACTGATTGTGGATTGCTCACTATGATTTTTTCCCCTAGGGCTGCGGCAGGGTGGGGCGGCGACCGCCAGTCAAGTCCACCGATCGAAGTCAGGACAGTAGGATCTTGGGTTTACCGATTTCCATAATACAGAAAAATCAGACCTAATAGCTACTGGATCGGGTTTTCACGCCGATAGCTTTACTATTATTTACCAAACAGCAGGAGGCTCTAAACCCCGAAGCCATAGCTTCTGCTATTGGGTAAATATGTTCGGCTCGCCTCAATCATCTTCCTCCCAATTGCACCGCCAAAAATCGTAAATTAGCGATTAAGGTCGCAACAGTGGGAATTCTATGAGTAGCTTGGAACTACTGAATATATTTAGTAGTCAGTGTGACGATGAAGTGTCAAAAAGTATCCTCAGACAGCAACTCCTGAGCAAAATGCCATAAATTTGGTACTGACATCATCCAGAGCTAGTTAGCCATCTGGCATTGGAATTAGCCCGATATTTGCTCACGCTCAGTGGGTTTGCGGGTTAACTTTAGACCCAGATGTCAAATTCGTGGTATCTTACCACAGAGTCCTCAAGTGTTAATTTTTCGCAGCAAACAGCAACAATCCGCTATGGATGTTCATCTTAAATGAGTGCTCGCGATCGACTCTTACAGATAATGACCCATTGTAATGCTGCATAGCAGTGCAATTGGGTACAGTCACTGCTATGCTTTGGCGGAGCCTTTACTTTGGCGCAGCCGCTGGCTCATCCCCAAGGAGACACGACCACAGCCATTGGCGATAACCGCATAAATCGCCTAGATCGATGGCTGGCGATTACCTTTGCCAACAGCGATAAGGCGAACGGTATACTTGCCAAACGAGTTCACTGTCAGGAATGTAATATAGTGAGATTTCAGTTTTTACTCTTTAGTGTCTTTAGTTTCTGTCTGTTAGCTGTCCCTGCTGATGCTGGTAAATTAGCGTCATGGAAGTTCGATCCAATTAGAAATCGGTTAGATTTTAAGACTGATGCTGGGGTTCAGCCCAAAGCAGTCATGCTATTTAATCCGACTCGCCTAGTCATCGACTTGCCAGGGATCGGGTTTGGGAAACCAACTATCACCCAGAGATTAACAGGCAACTTCAGATCGTTGCGAGTAGGTCAATTTGACGGCAGTACTACCAGGCTAGTCTTGGAACTACAGCCAGGATACACCCTCAACCCCAAACGAGTCCAATTTACTGGCGAAAATCCGATCGATTGGTTTGTGACTATTCCAGTTCCCGAACGTGGAGCGACGACTATCCCAACCCTATCCCCAAGACCGAATTCGCCCAGATAATCTGCATCATAGGAGTAAGTATTGTGACCAACTGGTTATTACCCAGCGTTTTTAGTTTCCTGATGGTATCACTGCCAGCAACAGCCGCAGAAATCCTGTCGTGGCAGTTTAATGCAGCCGAAAACCGGATTGATTTTACCACCAGTACGGCAGTGAAACCAGAAGCCCAAATGCTGGCTAACCCCAGTAGATTGATCGTCGATCTGCCAGAGACTAGACTCAATCAGCCTACCTCTTCCCAAATCCTCAGCAATGGCATTAAGTCACTCAGAGTAGGTCAATTTGATGTCGATCGCACTAGGATGGTCTTAGAACTAGATCCTGAGTACACTATCGATCCCCAACAAGTACTGATTAAAGCTAGTAGCGACAAGCAATGGTCGATCCAACTTCCCACTCCCCAACCCATCAAATCTTTTGGACGTGGTGCGCCAGTTGGCCCTGTCGCCGTTTTCAATGAAAATGGTCAAGTTGTCGTAGCACAACCCAATCGTCCGAAAACCATCGTTAGGAATATTGCCAATACGTCAGTTAATTATATTGCGCTCGATCCCACTCGGACGGGAATTTTGGTTCAAGCCGATCGTCAGAGTCGAACGCAGCTCCAGTATACAAGTGGGTTGGATATTCGCTCTGGTAGTTATCGGGTTACGATTCCCAATGCGAGATTGGCTCCTGGCTACCAAGTTCCTAGCGAATCACAGCGGTATCTGAGTGTTAGTGCTCAAGGAGACGATCTTGCCATCCTCGTTCGTCGTGCCGATGGGGTAAAAGTTGATATCGTCCGTCAGTACCTGGACAACCGTTGGGTATACTTACAGCCGCTCTCAGGCGGAGCTACAACTCGGATTGCGGTCAATCGTCCGCCAGTGGCAGTCCCAATCGATGTCCCCAAAGCTAGCGACCGTCCCGCGCCCAAGCAGGATACTTCACCTCCAGTTCAGCCGAATAATGGACGAGTCCTGGTCATGCTCGATCCTGGACATGGTGGTAAAGATCCTGGTGCAATTGGTCTAGGTGGTTTACGTGAAGTAGATGTAATTTTGCCAGTTGCCAAAAGAGTCGCCGAAATTCTGGCAAAACAAGGTATTGCTGTCAAGATGACGCGAAATGACGACTATTTTATCGGGCTGGACGAACGAGTGATGATGTCGAGAGCAGCAGGTGCGACCTTATTTGTGAGTATTCATGCTAACTCGATCGATAATCGTCCTGATGTCAATGGCTTGGAACTATATCACTACAATATCGGACAATCCTTTGCAGAAACTGTCCACAGTGCGATCCTAGACTATGTAAACAAAAATGGTTTTTTCTTAAACGATCGACGCGTCCGATCTGCACGATTTTTGGTCTTGCGGAAATCCGCCATCCCCGCTATTCTAGTCGAAACTGGTTATTTGACTAACGAAGCTGAGTCTGCTCGTCTCCGGCGTGATGATTATCAAAAAGTGATGGCAGAAGGCATTGCTAAGGGCATTATCCAGTACATCAAGGATCGTAATTAATCGATCGACAATTTACTACATTTACTCGATCTTTCCAGGGCAATATGCAAGACCGACTCACTTATACCCCGCAGATTCAGTCAGATGAAATTATTAGAATTGGCGTATTTGATAGTGGAGTGGGAGGATTGACTGTCTTGCAAGAAATCTATCGCCAACTTCCCCATGAATCAGTTTTGTATTTTGGGGATACAGCCAGAGTCCCCTATGGCACCCGTAGTCCAGCAGAGATTTTAAAATTCACCCGCCAAACGTTGGACTGGATGGTACAGCAACGGGTCAAAATGGCAATTATGGCATGTAATACCAGTTCGGCTCTAGCTCTAGAAACCGTCCAAAATGAATACGATCTGCCGATTCTGGGGGTGATTTTACCTGGGGCTAGAGCCGCCGCTCTACAGGGGCGAAGGATTGGGGTGATTGCTACTCCGGCTACTGTTAATAGCAATGCCTATCTCCAGGCGATTCTAGAAGCAAATCCTCACGCTCAAGTGTGGCAAGTCGCTTGTCCTGAATTTGTCCCAATTATTGAAAATAATCGGATCGATGAACCATCTACCCTCCAGATAGCCAAAGAGTATCTTCAACCACTACTCGATCGATCGATCGACACTCTAGTGTATGGTTGTACTCATTATCCGCACCTCGAATCTATCTTGCGTAAATTTGTCCCCACTACAGTTAAATTTGTCAATCCTGCCGTCGATGTCGTGACCGCCGCAGCCAAAGAACTCAATCTCCTCGGCATCCAAAGCCACAGTAGAGCGGTGCCCACCAACTTTATTGTCAGTGGCGATCCCGCGCAATTTACCCAAATTGCCACCAAATGGTTGCCCACTAAACCCCTAGTCGCACAGATAACTTTACCAACCGTAACAGTTTATTAAAGGACTAATCTCGATCGAAATGAGCCTAAAAACTCATATCTATCCTCTGTTTCCTACTTCCTATCCCCGATTCCTAGCTACCTATTCCCTATCAAGAGGAAAAATAGCTTAGAATGTATGTAAACTTTCGTAAACTCTCCTCTGAGCCGCTCGATCGATGACCTCAGTGAAATCCGTATTTGCTCCTGTTGAAACTGACCTCCAAGTTTTGACAGAGAACCTCAAAAACCTCGTCGGTGCCCGTCACCCAATTTTGTACGCAGCAGCCGAACACCTATTTGGGGCTGGCGGCAAACGCGTGCGCCCAGCTATCGTCTTGCTCATTGCCCGTGCGACGATGCCTGGTGAAGAAATTACCCCGCGTCATCGCCGACTCGCGGAAATTACCGAAATGATCCACACGGCGAGTCTAGTCCACGATGACGTGGTAGACACAGCCGACACTCGTAGGGGCGTACCCACAGTTCACAGCCTATTTGATAATCGGATTGCGGTACTCGCAGGTGATTTCCTGTTTGCCCAGTCATCTTGGTATCTGGCGAACTTAGACAACCTAGAAGTAGTCAAACTGCTCTCACAGGTGATTATGGACTTAGCTGAAGGCGAGATTCAGCAGGGACTAAATCAATTTGAAACTGATTTCTCGATCGAGGCTTACCTAGAGAAGAGTTATTATAAAACTGCCTCCCTCCTCGCCAATAGTGCCAAAGCTGCTGGTTTACTCAGCGATGAGTCTACAGCGATTTGCGAGCAACTATATTTGTATGGGCGTAATTTAGGACTAGCCTTCCAAATAGTGGATGATATCCTCGACTTTACCGCCTCAGATGAAGTACTAGGTAAACCTGCTGGCTCGGATTTGGCAAGTGGAAATCTCACGGCTCCGACGCTGTATGCGATGCAAGAATATCCGCAACTCGTGGAATTAATTGCCACTGAGTTTGAAGATCCGGCGGATTTGGAGCAGGCTCTGAGTCTAGTTCGGAGTAGTCAAGGTATTGCCAAATCTCGTGAATTGGCCAACCACCACGCACAGCTAGCTCTGGCGCAACTAAAGGGTTTAACTCCCTCAACTTCGCTGCAAGCGTTATTCGATTTATCGGATTATGTATTGAAGAGGTTGTATTAAACAGTTGACAGTTGACAGTTGACAGTTGACAGTTGACAGCGGCTTGCTCTCCTCGGCTTTGCCGAGGGTTTAGCAAGACAAGACAGCGAGGTGATTAGGGTGGGGATTTCAACCACTGTTATTCATTAAATTAGTGGTTCGTAGCCAAATTAAACCCTAATTAATTATTAACTAATTTTTACTCGGTTAATCTAGATGAAAACAACTCTTGTTTTAGCAATGACCGCAGATGGGAAGATTTCAGATGTCACGAAATCACCACCAACGTTTAGTTCCGAGCGGGACTATGCTCATCTGGTCGAGCAAATAGGATTAGCAGATGCTATTTTAGTCGGGAGCGGTACCCTCAAAGATGGCGGTAGTGTGGTGTTGGTGGATCAGCCATTGATTCAAGCTAGAATCGAGCGTGGACAACCATCCCAACCGCCACAGATTATATGTTCTCGCAGCGGTAAAATTGATGCCAAGTTACCATTTTTTAGTCAACCGATCGATCGCTGGTTATTGACAACTAAAAGCGGTGCAACAGATTGGCATGAAGGGGATAGTTTTAGTCGCGTCCTAGTATGTGAAACTGTCGATGGTAGCGATATTGATTGGCAATCTGTGACGCTGAAACTGACGGAATTAGGTATTAAAAATATTTGCTTTCTAGGTGGGTCTGAATTAGCTGCAAGTTTATTTGCCGCTGACTTTATCGACGAGTTATGGTTGACTATTTGCCCATTTATTTATGGTGGTAGTGATGCCCCTACTCCAGTGTCTGGCTCGGGGTTTACTCCCGATCTGGCTCCCAGATTAACATTATTGAGTGTCAATCGAGTCGATCAGGAACTATTTTTACACTATCAAGTTCAGAAAAAAACCTAGTCAATAGTCAATTGTCTAACAAAAATCAGGGGGATAAGCCATCCTACAAGCCTCGCTGTCTTGTCTTGATTCGCTAAACCCTCAGCAGAAGCCCAAGGGTGGCGAATCGCTATCAACTATACTGGGCGGGGAACCCGCCCACACAACTATCAACTA